>Ga0136643_10012703_pt1 | contig 12555 bp, 8 predicted proteins | sample TergutLab28metaG_FD_96883 | JGI IMG/M metagenome (GOLD analysis project Ga0136643, IMG submission 96883) | Labiotermes labralis P1 segment gut microbial communities from Petit-Saut dam, French Guiana - Lab288 P1 (version 3) (version 3) | ecosystem: Host-associated > Arthropoda: Insects >...
GAAAGTAAACATCGGGAAATCAAGGGCACTAGCGATCGGTCCATGGGACACGGCAGTACGGATTGTGGACATCCCATATCACAGTGAGGCAAACATTCTGGGCTTCCACATAACGAGTGAGGTGCAGGACTCTGCCCACAAGAGCTGGACTATAACCACGGCACGAATACGCGCACAGGCTCAGGGTGCGTACTACAGGGATTTGAGTTTAGACAAAAGGATAAAATACGTACATGATTATCTCATGGCAAGGGTATGGTACAGTACCTCGCGCAAATAAACCCCCCACCAGACGAGTGCGTGAGACAGCTGAATACCACGATTTCATGGTACGTGTGGAAATGGCAAATTTTCAGCTTACCCTTGTCCACCCTGCAAAGGAGAAAAGGTGAAGGAGGATGGGAACTTATATACACATTACTGCCAAGAGTTGTGCATTATTTCTATACCGTCTGCGTCAGCAAGGACTACGATCGGGACCACTAACTGCTGAATGGTTACGTTCATGGGTCCTGATAGCACAGAACAAGAACCCGCCTTACAGAGACCGGATAACCGCGACGTTTAAGTATTTACGTCGGTATGCGATGGATGTGGCGTACGTAACACCACAAGGGAGTACATAATCGCAATCAACTTATAAGAGACGATTGTACACTATGAACTACATGTTTCGGGCGGCAACAGAATCCAAGGAGATGCGGATCACCAATTTATGGCCACAAACAGCCTGGCCTACATTATGGAAAAACCTGGGGGAAGCACCTGTTCCTGGGACCACGAAAGCGGCATCGTATAAGGTAATTCACGATATCCTTTCCACAAATGAAAGACTCTTCAGGGTACGCATGGTACCCACAGATACGTGCAGAAAATGTGGTAGGACGGACACACTTAGTCACCGTCTAATTGAGTGTGGGGAAGGGGAACTAATATGGACATGGACAAAACAGCGTTTTGCTTGGATACTACAGACAGTCCCGGAGCGGATACCCAGCGATTGGTCTCCGCGTCCTCATTTCACACTGTGGCCCCCAAGACGGCGACGTGCAGTGTTGTGGGTGTTGGTCAATCTAGTCATATTCCGAACCCAACAGCAACGGGAACTGACGTTACGAGACTTCATCGGATTCATGAAGCGGTCAAAGTGGAAGCTGTATCAGTCGCATAAAAGGGAAGCGAGTGTGGAAAATTACCTCTCTGTCATAGACATGGGAATATGACGAGTCCAATATGAGCATGTAATAGGACCGGGTGGAGGACACAACATACAGAGGACCACGTCCTGAAGCCACGGGCAACGATTAGAATACAGGAATGTCGGACAGCCACATCACAATTGGAACCAGAGAGAGTAGAGTTCCAAGAGGCTACACAGTGACCTAACGAGCACACATCAGAACACAACAGATAGTAGGACATCACTAAGAGATTTCTTGTTTCGAATTATATCACGAGTGTATACTACAATAGAACACTGAATAAAGTCATATTGAACAAAAAAAATCCCAGCTGGTTTCATTGGAATTTTTTATTGACATAAAACCTTTCCGATCGCACTATGGTCCTGGAGTCGACTCAGCCTCTAACAGAAATGAGTACCAGGAGCGTTTCCTGGGGGTAAACGCGGCCGGTGCGTAAGGCTGACAACCGTACCGCCATCCTGTGCCGTTGTCATGAAATCTGGAAGCTTAACTTACTGGAAACCTCGGGGCCACTACAGGCCTGTAACGGGACTGCTTTACCTTTTTAATAGCTTCTTATTAAAGTGTAATGATAACTGTAAAGCTGCATCTGCAGGCGATTATGATGGAAAACAAGAGACGGAGGTGTGAAACTAAAGCAGAGCTAATGTACAGTATACATACATTGGCAGCAAATTTGAAGTAGGTCGATGACAACATAATACACTGAACAGAGCATTTCTTGCGACGCTAGCATTCTCTCGGTTAGTCAAGAAATTTTGCGTCGTATAGGAAAGGCGATGTTTGCGGGTTTTCAGTAAACCTGTCCTTGGTTCCCACTCTGTGCCAGAGAAATCAAATTTGCATCACATCATATCTTTTATTTAGTATCTATTTGAATATTATCCTCCCATTAATGCCTCCGACTTCAAAGTTGTCTTTTCGCGTTAAGTTTTAAACTAAGCAGAAAAAAGAGGAAATCGCATAAAACAGAGCTTCGTAAATTTCATTAATATAAAATTTATTTACCAGTATTTCAAACTAATGAAGCTACGATACGCTGGTTATATAATATGAACTACATGAATTACCTTTATTTTATTCCGTCAGTAATGGCAACAAAGAAAGAAGAGAGCTGGGGGAAGGAGATCGGAGGGGTCATGGCACGAAAACGAGCCAAAGGGCCATGGAAAATGAAGCGAAACTGTGAGTAATTGAAGATATAGGGCATCGTGTGGTAGTATGATATTAAATACTGATTTAGGATGCATAAAATGGGTAGTTGCGTAGTTTAAGGTAATACTCCGACAATTTCCTAGAACGACAAAGAAACGCTGCGAGGAACATGTCGGTAGAGTATATATCTTTGCCAAGATTCGAATTGTGAATGTCCCAAATGTAAGTCAGGAACGTTACCTCTTAATCGGATTTTCTCATTTTGGTCAGTACAGTCCACAGAACACGACATGATCCCCGCGGAATGGCGGAGTGTAGCTGTGCCTGGTGCGGTGCGGGAACCGCTGTCTACAGGAGGGACTATTGGACTGCTACTGGTAGAAGGGACGGGCTCTTCTACTGCTACATACACACCGTGATATCTTCCAGCACTTTGGTCAGCGGCAGCGTGTAGTCAGCAAGAGCACTGTACGAAAATTTTCTGGATTGGCAGTAACAACTCATCATTCACCACGGAAACTTGCGCATGCGCATTTATAGCATTCCTAGCAGGGATCTCCTGATCTGTGGACAGTAGGGAGGTTGAAAATACACGCACCACTGGAAACTGATTTGGTGAAAGAATGATTATAATAGAAGTGTTATTAAGGAATTATTTTATGGCAGTGTGCAAAGGAATGCACTGCAGAGGAATGAGACCAAATGTGGGGTATTTGTCTGCAATATTACCAACGGCGTCAGACAGAGCGTCCGTGAGTTGCTGTCTTATTGGTTGGAGTAAGAAGGGACCGTCACGTGACGCTACAACACATCAGTCCCTGAAATATGCCACTTTGGTTTAATCCGTATTCATTTCAAATTCTAGACAACGTCAGCACGCTGCAATAAACATGCTTAATTACACATTCACGTTGTATGTATTTGTTGTTAAACTCAATAAAACAGTAACTTAAAGTATAATAATTCAACATAATTATAATTCTCCAATACATAACTTTCAAATCGAATTACGCTGTGCAGATGACAAGGTAGTATGAACAATGGGCAGTCTACTGTAAGGGAGAAACTTGGCATGAACAATGCATACATTCAGTGTGCATAAGCATGTAATTAGAACAGAGTGCATAAGGAGCAGTGACAAAGCAATTCGCATGGTAACAATGCCCGTGAAATATACTGTGATTGAAAGAAATTCTGGTAACTGTAAAGACAAAACCCTGTTAATTACTTTACTAGATCACTGCAGTTCATTTTGGTGCCTAACGTTTTAGCCTATTTTCAGTCGTAGACAGTAAAACATTTAAGATTTTGAGATAGTCATAATACGTACTTTCATTTTCGAATAATTTAGTCGATTTTCACCAAACTTTGTATAAATATTTTGACTTTCGAGAACAGTTCAAGCACCGTAATCCATAGTCTCTTGTCATAAGCTGTCACAACATGGCGGACCATAACAACATGGAGGGTGGTAACATCATGGCGGAATCGCAATATTTTTATGCCACAGTGCCACTGATGCCACTTAATTCCAATCCCGAGAAGATGGAAGGTAACAGATATGGACGAAAATATGAAAACTTTGTTACGTGAAATTTTTTTAAATTACAAATAAATAACCAAAAGACAACTGTGCGAATTTTTTCTTCAGCTTTTGTTTTGGTGGATATGTATTTCAGAGTGCGTTTGAGCTACGTATGAAAATTTTAGTAGGATGTATTATTACGAGCATATCTACACAGCACATATTGTGTGTAAACAAACGGCTAAGAATGTGGTGGCGATAAGAAACGTGGAAGCTACACCGAAAATCTTGCAGCACGCAAAACGTGTGTTAAAGTAGCCGTTCTTCGCAAAAGTAAATACTACTACTACTACTAATAATAATAATTACACTTCATATATATATATATATATATATGAAATGACTGTTGTGCTACAGGGAAGTTAAAAGTCCTATGACGTACGCAATTTCAGAACTACGCAATTTTAAAAGTTAAAAACTGAGAAATTAAAAAAAAAGGAATATTTTTTAAGGGAGTTGCGAAACTTTCGGTGTGGGAATTAAAGCTTTTTGAGAAAGTGGAGGAAAAATACTGATGAGCGATAACACAGGCGAGAGAGCGTTCGGGCTGTGTCCGATCAGTTACCAGTGTGTTGGAGTTTGGATTTCAAAAGGGTTCCATTTAATATACAAACGAGTTGACCGTACCAGTCATGAAACGTCATACTGTCGTAACCCACGTATAAACACTGTTACAGGAGACGGCAAGAACGTGACCTGTCATTAATAGACCAACATTTAAGCATGTCATATTCTTAAGAAACTATAAGGACAAACATTTCTTTATGGACTCAACACATTGGCAGAAGGCGTATTTGTCACCCAACTGTCTACTAATGCGGGAATTTCAGTTTGATGAATTGTGTGGGCTAGGACAAATTGCTGTTCCATGAGCGACATTTTAAGTTACACTGAATTTCTTGTTCCGCAAAATTCGATTTAACTGCAGAACTTCCGAAATGTAACTAACTACTGAAAAAATAACAAATTTCTTTAACATTATATTTGACTCGAATATAGCATTTTTGGGTTGACGAAATAAAATTTGACACAGATATGTTTAACAGCTATCTGTGTCATCAGAGCCAACAGCTGCGCAAAGGTGTTCGGATTTACAGAGCCACTGAAGATGTTACAATTATTAAAAATATACACTTTTTAAGTAAGCATTAAGAAATTTAAATTTCTTGGCATGTGGTTATTGATATTCTTGTTTGTTGCAGTTTCAAATATTTTCTGCTGTCTCAGGAAGCCAACTAGCGAATTAAAGCAGATTGGTAAAGAGATGTATCGCGTACATTCAGAAGCTGTGGTTATGACAAAAGAATGTTTTGAATCCAAAGCGAATTGGAGATCACTTCCCTAAAGAGCTTAAACCACTGCCTATTTTCATACAATGCAGTGCCTTCTTTGTAGTACAAACCAAAATTTGACGCCGGCCTCAGTGCATTGTACAGACCTTTATTCCTTCACATGCCACCAACATCGTTGCACCGTTATTTCGTGAAAGAATTTAAGGTTAATTTCGGGCTACCACTGCCGTGTAAATGAGATCCTCGTTCTTCTGGGATGTTACGCAGCGTAGATTGGTAGTTACCGGCCTTTAGCGACAACCTATCGGTTCCGTCTTCAAGGGACTGCTTGACCTTTGAAGATGGAACCAAGAGGTTGTTCCGAAACTACGGTAACTAACTACAAACCTATGCAGCGTAACATCCCAGAACAGTAAAATTCTCATTTAAGAGATACTGTAAATTTAAAACTTCTCAGCCCTAGCAGTAGTTGTAACTCAGACCCCAGCGTCACTGAATGTTTAAACTTTTATATTGTGGTGGCTATCACTATTTATCGCGAAGAAATCCTACACTTAGCAATCGCAGCACGTTTCTCTAAACCTTTACTGTCTCCCAACAAATACTGAAGTCTTTTCCAGGTCCCAGTTTGCTAAAGCACATTTCCTTTGTCTTCTCCCAAATTTAAATTCAAGAAAGTTAAAATCCATAGCTTTATAACCCAACAAAATTTTTTTTTAAATTGTGCACTTTTCCGTTAAACATGACACAAAAATTCCGAATATCTTGTTTGAAGCTACTACTTTGGCCAATCTAATGCTTTAACTTCCACATTACCCTTATCAGAACTAAGAGCGGGCGAATAATTTTCATCGGTTAAAATTCTGCGCTTTTTTACGTCTCTCTTTTCTTCACGACTCTAATCTTTAACAAGATAATTAAACATAAATCCAAATGAGCAGTCACGTGATATCTGAGGTTCTAGCAGTGGTGTTTATGATGGACTGGTGTCCTCTAAATATGTAGCAGAAATCGACTGAAATTTCAGAAGAACCTGCTGCTGTCTCAGATGTATGTGTGTGTGTGTGTGTGTGTGTGTGTGTACGTATACATATATATATATATATGATGTTCACAGTAGTGGAACCCTCTGAAACGTCGGTGTATTTTCTTCACCACAATAAACAGTATCACATCTTACGAAGTATCAACTTTTATGGACCGCCGTAGAATAAAACGTCGTGTATTTTGCCGCGAGAATGAACTTAATTTCTTGTTTTATCAACTGTTGTGTGTCAGCTTCACTACATGCGTCTATCTATTATATGGTATTGTCCCTCGGCGACAAGCAAAACCCCATAAAATTGTCAGCTACACTTACAGTCCACTGGCCAAAATTTAAGCCAAATATGCCCTTCTGTGGAACACAAAGCCAGTAGATCTGTTACAAGTAATACATCATAGCTCTGCAGGAAGTAGATTTCAGAATTTAGAACATGGAGCGATGAGTATGATTTCTAATGTTACAGTATTAGTCACTAATTAGGTAACAAATTAGTTATCGAATATAATGTATTTTCCAACCATCGACAGTAGCTCGTATCGTCCAGAATTGCGATCCGTGCACTGTATCCAATTTTCAATTCGGTGCTCATTGAAACCCGACGCAGAAACGTATGCGGATTCAATTCGGTCGGACACGTGTCGTCAAATGCTAATATACGACGAACCGGGACAGCGCAGTCACTCTGGTGTCCAGGATACAGAATTGTGACTGACATGCAATTTTTATGCGCGTTTCTTCTCAACTGGGGGAAAAAAAAACTAATAGGTTCATGCCTCTATGTTCGTCCGTCTGCTTATCCGTAAGGAACAACTTGGCTCCTACTAGAAGGATTTTCATGAAATTTGATGTTTGAGGATCTTTAAAAAATCTGTCTAGAAAATCCAAGTTTCATTACAATCTGACAAGAATAAAGTGTATATAACATGAAGACTTATGTACTTTTATAATAGGGCCTGGCTGAATTCTTCTTAGGGTGAGAAATGCTTCAGAGAAATGTTGTAGAGAAAATCAAAACACAAGTTTCGTGTTCAATGATTTTTTTAAATCGTGCCGTTAATGAGATAATGTGGAAAAATATGACAGACCCGGACAGGTCACGGTTGACAATATAATATAGCACATGCTCTTTGCATGCTGGATAACTAAGGCTACAAACACACACTCAGAATATATAATACTTACTGCTTTTCCACTGCAACTGTGGTTACGTGACGGTGACCCAGTTTTCTTCTCCAAAGATTCCTGTCTAACCCTGGAGCTCACACATACTCCCATTCAATGGACACAGGGATTCTTTCCTGGAGATAAAACGACCGAGGCGTAAAGTTGACCGCTCGTGTCCCTCTAGGCCTGAGGTTAATAATGAGTGGGGATAAATATCCTTTTATCCCACACACGTTAATAACACTAAGCTTAATTAAGCAAAGGAACAAATTTAACATCGTATATCAAAAAGGTAAAACTGAGTCGAAGTTTCACAAAATTTTAAGGTTTTTATTACTTCTGCCTTAAAGATCTTGAAGATCATTAAGAATTTCAGAAACACCGCAAATACGATCCACATCTAACAGAAGCCATTCTCTCCGAGACGGATTCCTGTCAGCATAACACACGACTGCATTGTTAGTTATGGTCATGTGACAAATTCTGAGTGCCATACCCGCTGAAGTCTCAGTTTTAAGCATGTCAGACAGGTGGCATAACTTCAAGGTTCGGTCTATCACTCTTCGCCTTCTTCATTGCCCTTTACGCATTTCCCCAGTGACTCATAAAAACAAAGCAGCAAGAAGAAAGCTAGGCAGGGTTGATGCAATTCCACAGGCGGCAAGCTGTCTCTCTCCACCGTCTTCTTTCTCCTCTTTTCATGCAGCTAACCACAACTATAGCACAACCAAACCATCAAAATCCACCTTAAGCTTCTTATAAAGTTTATATCTAACGGAAACATTATTAGCAAGTCATTACAAATCATTTACACGCCCTCGACAAGTAAATAATAGTAATTTTTTTTATGGCGCTGCACCCCAATGGGGGCCATGGCCTCCTCATTCACGAGGTTTCTAGATCACATGCAATAACACACCACAGTCGGTAGGTCACCTCTGGACGAGTGACCAGCTCGTCGCAGAGACAACAAACAACACCCACAAAAGACAAATATTCATGCCCCTGGCGGGATTTGAACCCACAATCTCAGCAAGCGAGTAACCTTAGACTTAAGCCTTAGACCGCGCGGCCACTGGGACCGGCGGTAAAAATGTTACTGTATTTAATTAATCAACATGTCTTGAAGATAATGTGAAGGAGTGGAACTATAAATACTTGTGTTCGTAAATAAGGCACTGCATAGAAGTTAGCGGTCAGCTTTACGTCCTCGCCGCCTTTTTACAAACGAACGAGCACCCTCTTCCTCCTTTTTAAGAGGCTGGATGGGGCTCACGGCCGACCTGGACAAGTCGGAGGAAAAAGAATATTTTGCTTTGCTGAGAAATGAGCGACGATTCCTTGAATCTTCGAATAGGTATCCTAGTCACTACACGGACTGAGCTATCCCGCGTAGTATAACATGATTATTGGGTAAATACCATCATGCCCAATCTTCATCTGACGGATCTGATCCACATTCTTTATCTTTTTCCTCTAAGACACTTTTCAATATTATCATTTCATCTATCCATGTATACCCAAAACGACGTATTTCCTTCCGGTTTTATGAATGAAATTTTTTACATAAATTTATCACATATGCTAAGTGTTCTGCACGCCACTTCACCCTAACGGTTTTTATTTATTTAAACTTCGTAAAGCCTACAAACTATTACCATTACACTTTTTATCAGGGACAAGAAACTGTTACAGGTTTTAATTAATACGGTAATGAATTTTCAGTTTCTATTAAAGTCAGGGTTTTTTTTAAATAGCTAAGCAACTAACTTCTTATCCAATTCTTTGCTCTATGGGGTTAGTTAGTTAGGTACCAATGTTTTTACATATACAGGCATTCATCTGGTAATGATTGAGACAAGCTGTGTGAACAAATTTTTATAGTGCCTTATTTCTTGATTTGTGCTCCTGTTGTGCCTCGTCTGAATTACGTCTAGAATTCCAGTTATTCTGATTGATAGGTGTCGAGGTTTTCTCAGTCTTACCGTAAAACTAACAGAACAGGACCTCAAATACGCCGCAAGTATTTCCTTTAAATCCTCGCCAATCCATTATTCACGTACTACCCAATCGCCGGTATAGTAAAGTCTAAAAAATAACAGCTGGTAAAATATACCAATTTCTGACAGGAAATGGTCATTTTTGTGGTATTGTATTTGGCACAAATGTTAGTGTTTATTACATCCGGAGAACATGTATCGATTTATCTTGTCCTAAGATTTGTGACGCGCTCTTTCAGAACACTCATTGTACTGTGACGTTCAGTCGGTCTTCTTTTCAACTGACTGTTCGAGAGTCTTGAGATTTTCTCAGTGGTATAACTGAGTTTGCCGTTATCATGGGATTTTGCGCTGCTGCGTATCCCAGCAGAATGGGATCCTAATAACTCGAGATTTAGAAGAAATGTGGACCAGAAATGTGTTTCCATTGAAGTTATATCAATGTTTTCAAACAGATTTCCATGGAAACCTCACTATATATTCAAGGCTTCTGCGAGAAATCGTAGAATACCAAAATAAAAATTGTATAATACGGCAAAAATTCCAAATATTCCTCGAAATATTAGGTGAAAATTATCTGGCCACTGGCAATATTTGAGTAATTTCCATGTGCTACCAACTGACACTCTGTTTTCTGTGCTGTGAACATTTTCACAGTTAGAAATTCCTCGAGATATATAAACGTATGACATGGGTTATTCCTGTGGACGAAGATTGGGAAATACTGGATTATGGGGGTGCTTGTGTCAAGTCGTAATTCGTGTCGGCGTTTATGAGAGTGTGGTTGGATTTAGAGAAAATTAATCTTACTATTTATTTTTGGAATTCCCAGATTGGCTTAGTTGTAAGTACAATGGTTACATTATCTTCAGCCCCGAGGTGCCCACTCTTGCACTATATAAAGATACAACAATAGTGTTCTTGTATTTCTGTTTTCAAATACCACGACTGTACTTTACAATAATAAACCAATTAATGCTGTAGAAGGAAAAATTCTGTCCATGTTCTGAGTCGTAAAAAAACAATCAAAATAAAATGTACTTAGAGTCACGAATTTCTTATGGTCATAGCCGGAGTCATATGCAGTTACTATTGTTTTTTTTAAGGGTTAGATAGCCTGTTTCACGCGACACGTGCACTGCATGTTGATATTACGTCTAAACGTAATCTGCATAGCCAATATTTCGCGACGAAACTGTTGAAAGATATCAGGACTTGATAGAAATATGCATAAAAAAATTGTGCCACTGCCATACATCTAAACAATACCACCATCAAAGCAAAGTTAAGGACAATGACCATTTCAGGTTATGCAGGATTTCAAAACGTGCAAACGCTAATTTTCCCAGTAACATCAGTTATGTCTATCTCAAAATCCAGGCGTTTTAACATTTCGTCATCACTACGTCAGGGTACGGAAGGCACACCCCGTGTGCTCTACTCGCCATGTCGTTTTAGTCCTGTTGATAAATTAATATTTTCACGCAGTTCGCCAGGTCTGTAATGGATGGGAGAAAGATAGGATGCAGACACACACACGGGACATGTAACCGAGACAATGCATCATCCAGGCTATCATTTCAATCTTGTATAAACAGATTGCCTGAATATTTTATATCGGATAAGAATGTGAATATTTTATACAGATAAAAGACACATTCACATCCTCACATACAAATATGTGGTACAGCAAGGGCAACAAAACGCACCTGTTATTCAGCTGAACGCAGTAAATTAAAAGCTAAGCACTAAATATATTAATTATTTAATTGTGAATTTAGCTTGCATAATTCTTTAATAAAAAGTGCAGGCTTAACTTTGTTTCTCTATTTGTGCAAAATTTAAACTGAAGGTTTTAAAAGTGTCGCATTTTCAAGAAATTCGATATGGAAATTACGCAACAAGAAACCAATCAAATCACGAATTTCGTGACTTCATACAAGTAGTGATGTTAAAAACGTGCCGGATTCACGAAATTTGGAGACTAAGTGTAACGCTGGTGAAAAAAAAATGTTCCAGAAGCAATGCACAGAAATTGAGGAAGTGTGTCATCCCCGTTGTGTGTGTGTGAAACTAGGAAATGGTATGTTTGTTAAGCTATTCGTTTCGCTCCAGTTCGCTAATAAGACCCGTACGTAGAGATCTCTACACCACGTGCGCGCGCATGCATATAGCTAGTTCTTAAGTTCCCCAAGACAACCTGAAGATGGACAATACAGGCCGAAACATGTAGTTGTTCCATCACATAGTCATTAAATACACTTTAGTGACATAGTTGTGTTTGACTACATAATATTTCCTAGTGTACAGAAATTGATTTTCGAGAAACATGCAACTTAGCTTTCAGTTTGACACGGATAACTAATGAAGTCTTGGAAATGTTGTATGTTGCTCACTTCACATAACAATGAAGTTTTATGTAAATACTTTTCAAAATGCAGCAATTACAATTGCGGTTGGTGTGGAAAAAGTTGAGGCCATATCTATTAAGCCTAAAGCATAAATATTAGGGTCAGGTGGAGTTTCATGAACTCACGCAAGCGCGTACGTACGAAACAGTAAGTGAAATTATTAGTTGTCTTTGCCATTCTGCTTTTCCCCTTTCTGAAAAGAAAAAAATGAGAGGCAAAGAAGTACGAATTCTTGACAAAATGAAATTCTCAAATTTTTGTACTTGACACATTATTTTCTTTACAGTACTTCCCATATGCTCCAAGTAAAAATATTAAGACAACTGCTACATTGCTTTAAATTATAATTTCAAAATTATTAACTATTAAATGTCAGCGACCCTTAGTAGTTAAATAATTTTAAAATTATAATTTAAACAATGTAGCAGTTGTCTTAATATTTTTACTTGAAGCATGTGAGAAGTATTGTAAAGAAAATAACGTGTCAAGTACAAAAATTTGAGAAATTCATTTTGTCAAGAATTCGTATATTTGGACCTAGGAGGGACGAGGTAACGGGGGAATAGGGGAGACTGCATAACGAGGAGCTAAATGCTCTGTACTCCTCACCCAATATTGTGCGGGTGATAAAATCGAGAAGAATGAGATGGGCTGGGCATGTGGCGCGTATGGGTGAGGAGAGGGGGGCGTATAGGGTC
>Ga0136643_10012705_pt1 | contig 12555 bp, 8 predicted proteins | sample TergutLab28metaG_FD_96883 | JGI IMG/M metagenome (GOLD analysis project Ga0136643, IMG submission 96883) | Labiotermes labralis P1 segment gut microbial communities from Petit-Saut dam, French Guiana - Lab288 P1 (version 3) (version 3) | ecosystem: Host-associated > Arthropoda: Insects >...
AATCAGAACACACATTTTGTGTCCAATAAAATCAGAACACAATTTTGTGGCCAATAAAATCAGAACACACATTTTGTGTCCAATAAAATCAGAACACAATTTTGTGTCCAATAAAATCAGAACACACATTTTGTGTCCAATAAAATCAGAACACACATTTTGTGTCCAATAAAATTTTGTCCGAAAATCGTGCCGCTTATGAGACAGTGTGGGAAAAATATTGTAGAGCCAGACTGGCCACAGATGGCAGTATGGTGCCTGTGCTTTGCATGCTGGATGACTAAAGCTACAAACACACACTCGGAATATGAAATACTTATTTCCCACTGCAACAATGATTGCGCGAACACCCTCAGCGTTACGTTACGCGTGCACTGCCTTTCTTGTTTCTTATGCAACATTCACTGATTGGGGCTTATAATGGAAACATTGTTGTATGTGAGGTACGAACTGAATGATCATGTACGATGTACACTGATTTGGCCTCCAGAGGATTAACCCTTTAAACGCCGAGTTAAATCCCATTTTCCATCTGCTGACATTATTAGAAGCTCACTATATTTTCCACGTTAGCAGTATAAGGGTTAATTTATTTTTTTTAAAAAAACTGTAATGGGCCTGCGCTGTGGGTTCGGACTTAAATTGCGGAAAGGACCTTCATAATAATGAAGACGCAGTCTACATGTATGTCCGTCTGTACACCGGCCCACATGTTTACTCAGATCATTTAACGGCCTGCGGTTACGTTTGTTACCTTTTCTCGCCTTTATCAGACGTGTTGAGTCGCAACATTACAGATAGTCCAAAATGAGCTCAACGCAGCTGATCGTAATATTTGATGGCGCACAGTGGTACTTGGCAGAGACTGCTGTATCTCATTACGGTTGTTAAATGTTATTTTAAGTTTTCTCGACTCGATATGCATTTAGTGCTTCGGGTTGTGCGTTGTAATGTCTTGCGTCGTCACTTTTGGCATTGTTTCTCTTTCCACGCCGGAAGGAGGACCAGACATTCCATAATTTATTGTTGTTTTTCAACTATTAGCTGCAACAGCTGTCACGGTTGTTATCAGCTGTACTATCGCAGTTTTGTTCAGTTGCCAAATTCTGTTTATGCTTATTACCAAGTTCCCCCTTCGTTCTCCCTTTGCAGTTTCTAACTGTTCCTCGTGAATTGGATCCCAGTTTCTATTATGAAAAATAAATTAATCGGTCTATAAAGAGAAATCATATATGAGATTCACGGCACTAATACAACTAAATTCCCAGAATTGTTCCTAATATATTTATTATAGAATATAACAGTCAATGTTAAATTTGATATAATAACATAAATATGTGTTGGCCCGGTAGCTGAGTCGGTATAGCGACTGAGCTATGGACTGGGCGGTCCGGGATCGAATCCCGGTCGGGACGAGATTTTCCGCCCGTCCAGACCGGCCCTGGGGCCCACCCAGCCTCCTGTACAATGGGTACCGGTTCTTTCCCATGGGTATAATGCGGCCGGGGCGTGCTGCTGACCACTCACCCCCTTCTAATGCCGCGGTCGTAGAAGAGTAGAGCTATACCTCTACCCACCCTCTGGGCCACACCTTTACCTGTAATATCAATATGTAAGGAACAATTTTATGCACTCGGTTTTGTGTCGAGAATCTGTTATCAACAATGCATGGATTGAACAATATAAAAATTATATATGATTTACTGTAACCTAAAAATATTCAGTTATTCCTTGTTATGCACATCATCATCGTCATCATCATCATCAGCGTCAATATAATCGCCCAATGAAGGTATTCAAACAATTCATTAACATATGTGTGATATATATATATATATATTTATTTATTTATTTATTGCAACGTCCTTTTTGTTCCTGTACTTGCCGCCAGGGGAGGAGCAGCAGGACTGTGGTGGTCAGGCATGGTGGCCATCGGATTGTGTGTAAATGAAATCGGGTCGTTGCGTGGAAGGAACCGATAACGCAAAATGTTTACAATCTAATGAAACTGAACAGAAAATGTAAATTGCATTGTAATCCTCTGTAATGAGCTCGACACTACAACCAATTTATTTTCTGGTTTATCTGGATTGTTTGCATATTCCATCTGTAATGCAGAATAAAATAAAAAGACAAGAAAATGTGGCAATGCGTTCTGAGCTTCATAAGGTTAGGAGGGATTTGTCACATATCCCGACACGTGTGGCGTTTGAAGTGACAAGGAATCGTGCGTGCGAATCGGACGGGGAATTTATTTTGTAGCCAAATAAATACAATCTCTATCGGATTTGAATATCCATATGGGGATCCACATTCATTGTAGGGCCTTAGACCTTGTAGGGAGGAGGCAGGAACTGTTTGTTTTTCACATTCACAGGTCCGTGCATCGCTAATATATTCTCAGAGTACGACCAACAAGATGCGAAGTTTCTCAATTTATTTATTTCTGTAAGACGCTCTACATGCTTCAGACGGTTTTTCCGTCCGTCATCAGGAACTCAAAACTGCACATACAGCGTCAGGTATTTGTCCGACCTATATAAATATACATTGATGTATCAGTCAAACGCAACAAAACCTCATTATGTTTATTATTGTATTAGGGCAACATGTTTCGATTCTTGCAGAGACATCTTCAGACCCTTCTAAGATATCTTAGAAGGGCCTGAAGATGTCTCTGCAAGAATCGAAACATGTTGCCCTAATACAATAATAAACATAATGAGGTTTTGTTGTGTTTGACCGATACATCATTGTATATTTATATATGCGTTAAACACTTCGGGATGGGAAACGTTAAATTTGTGAGACCGTTACTGCTACCTGCTGCTAGCAGCAGGTAGCAGTAACGATCTGACAAATACCTGACGCTGTATGTGCAGTTTTGAGCTCCTGATGATGGACGGAAAAACCATCTGAAACATGTAGAGCGTCTTACAGATATAAATAAATTGAGAAAAGTCGCATCTTGTTGGTTGTACTCTGAGAATAGACAGGAACTTCTCTTGTAAATTTCATAATTTTTACCACTTCTGGTATAAAGTGGATGAGATGTATTCCGGAGTGTAAGCCGGGGTAGCCGAGCTGGAATAGTGACTGGACTACAGACTCAACTCCTGACAGAGCATGTTGCGATTTCCTGCAGGGATAGGAGAATTTCGTCTGTTCCAAATTTTCAGACTGGCTCAGGGGCCAGTCGAGACCGATATTCAGCCATTACGTGAGGCTGTTTCGTAGAGGACAAAGTGGCTGAGGCGAGAAACTAACCACTCGCCTTAATCTTGTGTCGAGGTTAAAAATGAGTGGAGCTATACCTCTTTTCCCACATACGCCTTCATGACTTGCACAGAGACAAGTTTACCTTACCTATACTGCGGCCTGGAACTTCAGAATTAGCCACATTGCCCTCATTTTCACTGACTCGTTGGGTCTTGTATTTATATATGACTCGAGACTTATGAATCTCTTATTTAGGAATTTGCGAAGGAAGTGAAAAATAACAGCGTGCTTGGGCGTGACCAGCAAATCAGAATCGTGTGAAATTCATATGTTCGGATGCCATAAATGTCTTTGATTTTCCTATGTGGCTTTTTCTTCTATAAGGGGAAAAATACCAGTGTTATTCAATACAAAATGCAGAGAAAAGTATTTAAGTCGTAAGAAATAACAAAGGAACGTAGAATTTTGCAAGCGAGGAGCGTCATAGTACGTGCTTTTCACCAAAACTCTCCTTACTATCATAAAATTAATGAGTATTAGATGGAAGGGGCATGTAGCACGAACGGTGATAAGGTTAATGCTTACCAATAATTGTTAGAGAGAAGTAAAGGGGAGAGAAAACTTAGGTTTGTAGGTGTTGGCAGGAGTATAATATTAAAATGGATCTGAAAGAAATAGGGTAAGGAGAGAGTGGATTTGATTAATGTGACTGGATCGAGTACGGAGGGCTTGGTAATTAACTTTCGTGTTGCTTGAATGATAAACAGCTGAGAAACTACCAGCTTGTGAAGAAGGACCCTGCGCCATGGCGATCAGTTGTTGTTTAAAAATGTGACGTACGTAATAGTTTGCAGATGGCAGCAAGTTGTAATCCTTCGGAACTTCAAAATTCTCCATGTCAACGTGACTTTTCTAGTAATGTCTGTAATACTTGCTCCGGCTGATGTCATTAGTTATCTGGGAAACAACATGGGACCTAACAACATTTTATTATTTGCGAATATTCTAACGGAAGACGGTTTCATCTGGCTGTGTTTAGATTCCTTGAAAAACAGCAATGGTTACCTCGAACAATACACCGGCCAAAAAAAAAAACCGATATGAGGCAAACAAAGACAACCACACGTTGGGGGAACGACTGTTGAGTTGGGGGTGACTACCCCCTAGTAGTGCCCACACACAACTATGCAGCAGCGCACAGGGGAGCCCAATGCGTGAACATTGCTGTCCTGTAGATCTTATATCGCCTGGTAATTGGCTTGGAGCTCCAATAATTAATCATTTTCCAATAAGGTATAAAAGCTTATGGGAATTAAGTTATTAACGTATTGCAACGTGAGATGTCGCGAAGGGTTGGGCATGTAGCTAGAATGGAAGTAACAGGAAATACATAACGGATTTACTAGTGAAATATTTTGGAAAACGGTCACTTGGAAGCCCTTGAAGGAGATGGATATAATTATAAGGTGGACATTAAGGACATATATTGTGAGGTGTCACGTGGATGGAAGTGGCTTGGCACCCTGTCTGATGGTAGGTTTTGGTGTTGGGGTTCCCAGATTTGGGACTTAGGTTTCTACTTCAGAGTACTACTTGGATTTATGAAGAATGATTTATCACATGGAGTAGCAGCTGCTTTGGGTAAGATCTGAAATATTTCACTGCCTTTGTAGACTGTATGCTTTATTAGAATTACACAATCATTCGAAAATACTTTAAACCTATTTTAATACGCAGCTAATGAACACGACATATACACTGGAAATTGTAAAAGCCGAGATCTCAGTTTGTCGGATACTTTAATGAATATATACGCCTCGTTTTTGTTTAAACTTTACGTTTTCCATAACCGTGCATTAAGAATATTTATGTAACTGAAGAATAAAAAACCAACTAGATGCCACTTATTATTTTATTGTACTTCTTATAGGCTCAACATGTTTCGGGCACTACTATGCCCATCATTAGGAGCTCGCGACTATAATGTTGATTACCACATTGGTCGTTTCGTTCTTGGTTTAGCTTGCAGCCCAGACACTACTCCAGCCTAACTGCACCTAACCTCCAACCTACAGCAAACCAATAACGAGACGACCAATGTGGTAACCAACATTATAGTAACGAGCTCCTGACGATGGGCATAGTAGTGCCCGAAACATGTTGAGCCTATAAGAAGTACAATAAAATATTAGGTGGCATCTATTAGGTTTTTTATTCTTCAGTTATCACAATGATGCACGGTCCAACAAACATCAAATACTTATGTACTTCGTAAATACAGGATGAAAGTGGTTTGTCAGGCCGAAACGTGTTGCAGTTGTGATGTTTGATTTTAATAATGATTGTATTGATGGGGTTTAAGCAACATTGTTTTCATAAAACACCAACAGATTGCCCACATTAAATTATAAATGTTGGCCGACTGATCTAACAAGTTAATTCAAGGCTAAGTAGTTGCTGATTCAATGGGTCAGGAGGTTGCTGAACTGATGAGCGCGTGATATTCTGGGTGACCGAATGCTCTGCTTAATGAATCACGCTATTTATTGTTAGTTCGCTCAATTCATGGTGATAAAACTTAGGGTTTTTAGAACATCCGCTCGAGCTAAGACTCGCGTAAATAAGAAGCCTGTCCATGAACAGACGGCTGTCGAAACAGGAATATGAGCCACTGTTGGACCGAGTGTTGCTCATTTCCGTTGACACAGTCCAGTTCTGCCGCTAACAGCGCTCTCTCTGTTACACGCATTTGATTAACGCTTTACCTGCTAAAGTGGAGAATTTGGTGAGCTTCGAATAATGCTAGCAAAGGGCAGATGGGATTTAACTCGGCGTTTAAAGGGTGTGTGGGCCCGGTAGCTCAGTCGGTATAGCGACTGAGCTACCGGGCTGGGCAGTCCGGGATCGAATCCCGGTGGGGACGAGATTTTCCGCCATTCCAGACCGGCCCTGAGGCCCACCCAGCCTCCTGTAAAATGGGTACTGGGTCTTTCCCGGGGGTAAATTGCGGCCGGGACGTGCTGCTGACCACTTACTCCCTCTAGTGCCGCTGTCATGGAAGAGTAGAGCTATACCTCTACCCAACCTCTGGGCCACACCTGGCCTGTAACGGGAAAACTTTACCTATTTTACATTAACGCATTTAAGTGTCGGTCTGTTAAGGATCTTTCAGGTTTTTTCCGTCTCCTGTGAAATTGTTTATCGCTGGGTTGTCACAAATTGCTGTTTATCGCTGGGTTATCACTAATTGCTGTTTCGTGAGTGAAATGTAAGGGGATTAAGTAAAGTGGGATAAAAAATATTACACAACGAAGAGATTTGTGACTTACATATTTTTGTTCCAGCGCTTAAAAAGTGCTGAAACGAATGAGGTTACATTGGGCGGAACACAGACGTTGAGCTCGAACAAAAGACATGTGGTGCAGCCATTTAGATGGGCCACGTATGTGAGATGCTATTATTAAAATGGATTATAGTGTTTTTGTCTCTATTAATTCAGTGCCACTCGTGGTAAGAGTTGTACAGTACAATCGTCATTTTATTTTGTGCACCCCTGCTCTGCGTATTGTAACCTCCGTAACACATTTCACGCGGCTAATCTCTCGCCCAGCGATTGTTATGTTTACTGCTCCATATTATTCTCGCTCTTATCTTGTGGCGATATCTGGTGGGCATAAGGATGAATTAACACCACGAATAGATGCGGCGCTATCTGGCCTTACTGAGCTCAGCATGAAAGGCGCAAAGAATGGTCATGTTCTGGCACTGGTTCAGTCATATTAACACAGATATAGCTTGACAATGGGATACGCGATGGCGAATTTGGTCGAGGTACTGCGCTACAAGCCGGAACGTCGTGGATTCGATTCCCGTTGGGGTCATTGACCTGTTCCGTCCGGCCGCAGTATGGCATAGGGTTCGACTCAGCCTTTACACAGAAATGATTACCAGGGGTATCTCCTTGGGTGTAAAGACAGTCGGTGCATAGGGCTGACAAACATAACACCTTCATTTGCCGATTGTCTAGAAATTCTGGGACCCTCAGATTCCTGGAGCCCAAAGGGGCTGTCCAGGCATGTACAGGGATTGCTTTACCTCGACAATTTCCATTCATTTCCATTCCAGAATACTTGTCACTGGATGGCTCGCTAAATAATTTCAATAAATCCTTTTTGACTAGTGGATATTTTCCTCAGCCAGTTAAGAAATCCTTCGTACTTAATGGAACCCGATAGTTCATTGTACGTTCACAAGCGCCCGCCATCTGTCCATATTCAGTACATCCCACCCTATTTCGGAAAGATCCGTTAGGTGGCTGATTAACAAACTCGCTTAGAAATCAACTTACGAAAGAGCTAAATTAATTACTGACGAACTAAGTAATTGACTATCTAATTGGCCAGCTAACTTGCAGTCCAGCTAACTTGACACGTGAAAAACTGACACATGAACCAGCTAGCTAGTACCGAAGCAACAATGTGATAAATAATCTACCAGTTAGCTAACATATATCCTAATTAATAGACAGTGTAATTAATTAACGAATCAAACATCAGCCTGTGTTGGAGAATCATGAGTAGTAAATAGGTTGGTGACAACGGGAGGTGCATAGCACTGGCAGAGAGTCGTGTCCAGTGGTAGGGTTTGCTGTTACCGCTGTTGAGCTTCGTGCTTAACTTGTAACTAATCCGCTCAAGTCCTCTGTGTAACACTTAATCTTCGTAAGTCACTTCCGGAATCTGCAACGCGGTTGTGGGACTGTTGAATATCACTGTTGACATTATGTACCAACCAGAAGCGCTGGATTACTGTTAAGACCAATTAGTGTCTACGATGCCACACATATTCAGATTCCCACCCTCCGGAAATCGCATTCATGCTTACGACAGGTCCGTGGATTGAATCACGATTACATCCCTTTATGGCAATACTGTTCGTGATTGATTTACATAACTAGGGGTTTAAGACCTCTCCGTGGTTGTCTGTAGTGATGACGGCAAGGTTACGATGGGCGTAACGTGTAGGAAGTTCAGAGGGAATAAGACACCGGAAAGTATTCTATTGGTTAGCCATTGTTCTGATCTAAAACACGTTGGGAAGATGACATTTTGGAAGATATAAAGAGCATAAACATACGCAATTGGAAGAAAGTAGCACGGAATAAAGATAGTTGGAAGAAAGTGGTTGAGCAAGCCAGAACCTTATATAGGTTGTAGCGCTTTATAAGAAGAAGAAGAAGAAGAATGAGGAGGAGGAGAAGGAGGAGGAGGAGAAGAAGGAGAAGAAGTAGAAGTAGAAGGAGAAGAAGAAGAAGAAGAAGAAGGAGAAAAAGGAGGAGGAGGAGAAGGAGAAGAAGAAGGAGAAGAAGAAGGAGGAGGAGGAGGAGAAGAAGAAGAAGAAGAAGACATTGTTCGGCGAATATTCTGGTATGTATTTGCTTCATGAACAAGTCATAGAATCTGCGAATTAAAATGGAAGAACATCCGAGATCTGTTAACACGCGGAGTTCAATGTTGTTATACTCGTATTTGAACGGAATATAAAATGATGTGCAGTATTACACTGTGTGTGAGGGGCAGTGTAGAGGAGTGCGTGGAGAGATCTGCGTCTTCTTGCAGTAAACCGTAAGGAACTATATCATTCGTGAGATTAGACAAGAGAGGGGTTGCCTTTGATCTCGCACTCACGACACATATACATGTATTTAACTCTTTAAATGAGAAAGGTGCGCTTCATATAAGGACTCAGTGCGTGCCGCGCAGTAAACACTCCAACTCGATTATGCAAAGGCAGTCTGTCAGTGCTGTATTAAGACAAAATTGGCTGTTTGTTCTGAGATCCGTCGCAACATATAAACGCAAAGTGAACACCATGTAGAATTTTTGACTGTTGAACCTGGTCGTACGTAAAGTTATCGCTAGGCGCTAATGAAGGGAATTAAACGTATCGAATATCATTTGGCCTACGAGATTTTTGAACTTTTTAATATAGTTTGAAGACTGTTTGTTTGTCGAGGTTTGTGATTACCTTGCGACACACCGTGACGTCAGTACACCGCTTTGTGTCTCCTCGTATCTGGCATATTTATTGCAAGTGTCCTAAGAAAATGTAGACCATTGTTAGGATAAGGAGACGAATATCGAATCCTGACAAATGCAGCGCCCTTCATATTTCACAGTAACATGAATATACATCATTGAAATTTAATTAAAAGTAGATATTTACTACAAAGTTATAAACTTACTTAAAAAAACGTTGCAGCGAAGCAGGTTAACAACAAACCGCTGTAGAGCAGAACTCTTAAAACACGCTTCCCCGTCCCACAGTTCGGTAGGCGTACTTGTCAGCTAGTACTGTGACCCTTTCTCTTTTACTTCTGTGGAGAGCTCATCACGTGAATACAGATTCTATACAGGTTAAAGTTATCGGACACAACCTCAAAGTTTCGCGTGATTGCCATGTTTATAACTCTCGACGCACAGTGTTTGTCAATTTTAATAAAAATCCTACCAGAATCAACAGTATGCAGATATTTATTTACTGCAAAATCACTCTACATGTTTCGGGTGTCACAGCACCCATCATCAGGAGTACTAAAAACTGTAACCGCAGCCTCCGGTACAGGTCATAATATCAGTACAGCTACTTCCCTCCGACATGGCCAGATTTGGCCACGTCGGATATCAAAAACTAATTTTCCTTTTTAGGAGGAAAAAATAAGCCAGCTAGGTTCTTTTGTTTACATGAAACGTATTGTATACGTTATCTAAGCGACGATTTCTCGTGCAGTTGGTATCCCTGATTCGTATCTTTGTAAGAAATTTACTTCATTTTCTCTTGGTGCCCCAACTTTCTGTGTCACAACCCCTGGAAGTTGTATTTATGGGACATGGCAGAAAGCTGTATAGTTATAGGAGTAGGCTGCCACCATATTGAATCTAATGGGTGCAGTTGATTGGCAAGGTACCGCTAGTAGAGCAGTTATATTAAGGGGGATGTCTGAAGGACAGCAAAGTGAATAGAAAGTAGAAACTTTAGATTATTAAGTTTAGTGTGGGCCAGAAATTTAAGCACTGAATCCATTGAAACGTTCAATAATCAGGGTGGTTTTTGTAGAAAACTGAAAGAAGCGAAGCGGCATAGAATGACATGAGGGACGGGGGTTTTTGGGATGCTTTATACAGTCGACTGCTGTAGATTTTGACAATATACACTTGTGCATAATCGTAATCTATAATATATCAGCTAATTCAAGGTAGTTTTGAATGGAATAATCAAGTAATTGTGGACCGGGATAGCTCAGTAGGTATAACACCCGCTACGGGCTGGACGGTCCGGAGATCGAAACCCGGTGGCGGTAAGATTTTTCGCACACATCCAGACCGGCCCTAGGGATCACCCAGCCTCCCGTACAGTGGTTACCGGGTCATTCTCGGGGTTAAAGCTGCTGAGGCGTGGCGACCACGCACCCACATCTAGCGCCGAGGTTAAAGAAAGAGTAGTTATACCTCTACTCCCACACTAGACCTTAATGGCCTCTTCTACCCTACGTGTCCCATCCGGCTGATGACACAGCCAGGACGAAACATGTAGTAAGACCGAAACTGCTAGGTGTTGTCGGAGACCTATTGATTACTGCTTTTGGTTTTTATTGTAAAATTATGGATATATAAACAGAGGATTTTGTATGCTTTTTAAAACCCTATTAAAGCACAGTGGTAACTATATTTACCACTCACAGTAGCACTAAACACCTCCATTTTGCGTACAGAGCGCGTTAATGTTCCTCGTATGCGCCTCATAATAAAAATACTTTTGGACTGTAATACAATAAGGCGCTGTTGTTTCCACGTATTCGTCAAGAATTCACCATATTGGAGAATGCTTAGAATTAAAGCTGTGTCATAATCATATCGATATATTATATGACTGGAGTGCCTTCAAAATGTTGTTCATCGAGAAGTTTCTGACGAAAAATGGCTACGAACTTGTAGTTGAACTGAAATGGCAGTAGGGATCATGTTTGCCCGGACCGGGCCAAGTTGCTTTACGTATTCCTGCACCACCAATATAAAATGTAATAGAAATACATGTAGTAATTTGAGGGTTGTTTGACCGTGCATCTTCCTCATGAAATAAAGTGAAATGCCAACTTGATGCAACAAGGTAATTTTATTGATGTATTCTTAGCTCTACATGTTCCGGGCGCGTACGCCTATCATCAGGAGCATTAGATGTTGAGTTGCAGCATATGGCTTTCTGCACCGAGGTTTTGGATGGGTGGTGGTCTTGAGAGCCGCTGTGTACGGTGCGGATGGTGCACAGCACCATCCGCACCGTACACGCGACCCACGCAGAGGCTGTCAAGACCACCACCCATCCACAAACTCGGTGCAGAAAATAATATGCTGCAACTCAACATCTAATGTTCCTGATGATGGGCGTATGTACCCGAAACATGTAGAGCTAAGAATACATCAATAAAATTACCTTGTTGCATCAAGTTGGCATTTCACATTATTATATTTAGTAATATCCGATGTGAAGTATACGGACGGACGGACGGACGGATGGAAAGGCATGACCTTCCCATTACACGTGCTTTTATTTCATGCATCCTCTTTCTGAATGACGTAATGGAAAACACAGGCAGTATCAGCTTCCTCTGTTCTGAATTTTGAAGATTTCATTCGGATAGATTAAAGGCAATGCTCATACAGGCATATCTGTCTCTGTGTTTGTAACTTCATCGACTAGAGTTCTTACGTACAGAATTATAACATTATTCAGGCCACTCCGTATGAAATCTCCTTTAGTCTATTCTATAATGCGTTAAGAGTTTGACCCACCCGTCCGCATTCCTACGAAGAAGTTAGGTTTGCAGTACGGTGATTTTCTGAAAAATGACTTGGGGAGACTAAAATAAAACATTTTGTTTTGTATTATGTTATCACCATCTTCATCTTCAACACCATCACCATCATCGTCATCATCATGTCTCCTGTCACAAGTCTTTTCTCCCCGGCACTTCTCTGGAACCGACGGTGATCCCTACGGCTCAGCTTTCAGTTTTCAGACAGCAGTACGTTTTGTATAATGTGTGATGTTCGACGGACATATGCTATCTTTTGTAGTGAATCTGTTGAACTTTTCCTGTTATGGCTTCCAAACTTTTCATTCAACACTTTGTTACTTATTTGTAACATTATTATTATTATTATTATTATCATCATCATCATCATCTCCTTTATGCAGGGTATTTATACTTATATTCCTGAGACAAACTATGTCCCTAGGGAATACAGTGTTACAGCTATCCTGTTGTTACTATTCATG
>Ga0136643_10012706_pt1 | contig 12554 bp, 8 predicted proteins | sample TergutLab28metaG_FD_96883 | JGI IMG/M metagenome (GOLD analysis project Ga0136643, IMG submission 96883) | Labiotermes labralis P1 segment gut microbial communities from Petit-Saut dam, French Guiana - Lab288 P1 (version 3) (version 3) | ecosystem: Host-associated > Arthropoda: Insects >...
TAAAAAAAAAAAAAAAAAAAAAAAGTATTACGTATTCTGAGTGTGTGTCTGTAGCCTGTGGTATTCTGCATGCAACGCGCATGCGCCACATTGTCATCTGTGGCCTGTCCGGCTCTAAAATATTTTTCCACATTAGCTCAAACAAGACACGATTTTCGGAAAATCGTTATTGAACATAAAATATGTTTTTTGATTTTCTCTATAACTTTCGTCCGAAACATTCCTCATTCTAAGAAGAAGTGAGCGGGATATGATCAAAAAAATGTATTTAGGTCTTCTTGTAAGGTACCCAATATTCTTGTCCTATTATAAGGAAACCTGAAATTTCTCAACAGATTTTCAAACAATACTCTAATACCAATTTCATGAAAATCAGTCCAGTGGGAGCCGAGTTGTTCTATGTGGACAGACAGACAGCCAATAGTCGATTTTCGCATTTTTGTGAACGCACCTACAAATCAGTACCCCAGCTCAAAACTGAAACCCCTTCTTCCCAACTGTCACTAAAAATTGTGCTGAGTTTTTTCGATTCTTGTTAATCTACACTGCACGTCACGTCCTGAATCTGGATGGCTCATTCACACCAAAACTGGTTATGGGAGTCTTCCACTATTTACTTTCTTTATGTCGTCCAATAAAGAGAAAGGCAAATATTTAACACAGTCATTACCTTAACCCTTTACCTGCTAACATGGAGAATATGGTGAGCTCCGAATAATGCTAGCAAAGGGCAGATGAGATCTAACTCGGCGTGTAAAGGGTTAATGTTACACAACTATTTCAATTTTGTATGCCTTTCCTGTCAAACAATCTCGTACCTTTACTTATAAACTCACGGCTCCACGCTCAACAAATTATACAGCCACACATAATATACAAGAGGGCCGACCACAAAGCGGCTCAGGCACGTCACTTGTGTTGCATGCGAAAGTTGCCTGTAAACGGTAACACGTAGGCAGCATGTATGCACAAAAGGTTGAGAGTGAAAGGAATTTTAAAAGACTTTCTAAAAACAAGACTCATGCCTGCAATTTAACGTGTTGTATTTGAACAGAAATATGCAATCAAATAAGATATATTTTACTTCATTTTATTTTGTTTTATTTTGTTAATGCGTGGCTCTTGTCTAAGTTGCCTCCTGATGATGCAGTTCCCAAAACTCATCCAGTTGTCCACCCCTGATATTTAAGTACATGAAACCTTCCATGCAGTAATGGCATCCATATGTGCTGTCTGCCCACAGACAGACTTCAAGTACAGGCTTTAAGCAGCATGATAAACTTAAAGATGAGACATTATATTTAGTTGCAGCCACAAAAACCTGTTCATATTACAGTCTTCAAATTCAGAAAATATTGACCAACATGCATTAAAAATTTAATTTGCATGACTGCCTTGCCACATCCATTGTCTTGAAACAATTAAGAAATGTGCAAACAAAAGTTCTCAAATTTTAAAACCCAGATAATGAAACACCCATACAAGCAGAATGATATCAACAAATTACATACAGAATGATTCTGAACAGGAGTAATACGACATGTGAAAAAAAAAACTTCATTACTCATTGGACAGGAGTTTCAGTGGTCCTTTGAGCCTGCCTATGGATGGTTTCAAGGACAGAAATCCCTAACCTAACCAGGTATTAATTCCCATTAGTCCTGTCCATAGTCAGTTCCTATACTGAAAGACCCATTCCAGTTTTTCTTCACTACTTTTGCTGATAAAGACCAAAGAGGAAAACACATATAGCAAGTAATTATGTGGACACACACATAGACCATTTAGTATGAACATTATATTATAAGAGACGGATAAAAATTTTTCTTTACAGTTAACTTCATGAATTTACATTGTGGTAAATAATGCTGCAGTAATCACTGCCTCTCAGAAACATCTGTCAATGGAGGTAATGATTAATGTAACTGCAAACATCAAGTGGAGCATGTCACTGATCAAAGGAGAGACTTTGATGGATTAAACAAGACAATAAATTGTTATAAAAAAAAGAGTGGCCATGTAACACAGATATTTCCAACAAAACAACTCCATAATGATTCAGCTTAAAACTCAATTATCACAGTTCTTCCACTTCTGTCTTCAACATGTGAACACTCTCTTTTGTTATATGTGCTAAGTGACATGTGGCATACAGATTTTAGTGAGTTGCAAAACAGAAGAATTACTGCTCACATGAAACTAATAAAGAGTTTTCTTTATTTATTCACATAAATCAAACACTGTATTCCATTTCCATATTTGAAGGAATCAAACGGTTTTTAAGCATTTTGCTTCCTCTCAGTTCTCTATCCCGTGACTAATGTAAACCCATCACGATGTAATATATGAATAATTTGTCACAAAATGGCAAAAACAAACTTGTGGAAAACATTAAAAATGAAATATTTCACAAAATTTATGTTAGAACTGTATTCAGATGTGTCATGAATGGCAAAAATTTGGGTCCATGTAAAGAGACACACTGTCATTATATGGACAGCCACAGTAATGACCTGAAAAGTTAAGCCACAACATCCATAATTATTCTCACAATACCCACGTATAACACTTGGAAGTGTCAATCTCTGTACTATGCCAGTAGTCTTTTGGAAGAAAACTGCCACTCTACAAGATGAATATTGCTTAGCTTTCTACATATGTTATTACAGATGTTCAAGTTTTAAAACCCCATTCAGTGCTGTTTTAATTAAATTAACACAGGAATTTCCAATTCCAAAAATTAATTTAAGTGACCCTTTCATAATATTAGCAGAACTACATTAAATTCTATACAGCATAAAAAAACAAACACAGAGATAGAAAAGACAAAAAGAATATGGTGGAAATGAGGTTATTAGGAAAGCATGACATGTTCTTTTACTTTACAATATTTCAACACTTACAGTCAACTATTTTATTTTTTACTTACTTACAGTCAGCATCTTCCATGTTCTGGCTGAGGCAACTTTTATGAACTCCTTTCCTCGAATTTCCTTAGTCAGCTTCCCTCACTTCCACTTGCGAGAATAAAAATCTGATATTATACCTAAGAAAAGAAAAAATTTTATGTAACTCAAAATATATGCAAATTCAAATAATGAATAATAAAATGTATATTCTCATTTAATATGCTCTGTCCCATTCATATTCAGTATCCAATGTTTAGTTATCAAAAAGTAGTGAATATAAACACAACATTCCACAAATTTTAATAATTATAATTTTTGAACCTTTACTTAGCTAGTTAATATTAAGGCTATCAAACTGAGTCATTTCTTGCTTTTCTCCATTTATGTTAATCAAAATTAAGAGAACGCTGTTTTTTCTAATAAGGTCACTCTTCTCTACAGATAAGTATTAGTTCAGAACAAGTGAATATATCTTGAAGCAGAGTATGTACATCCTGAAATCACTTTGAGAAAATTTTAAATTACTGTACTTCATTTCAAATTATAAAGTATCTAAATACAATTCAGTATACTTTTAGCCATAGCTGACTTTTATTAATGCTATACGTATATAGGGTTGTATAATAAAACTACATGTTGCAATTCTGAAATGTGCAATCCCCATTGTGTGTATAAATAAATAGGTACAGGTATTTAGTCAATAACACAACAAATATCTCTAATGATGTTTATTGGAGAATGATAACAAATACATGTTTCGGCCTATTCCATCCATCATCAGATGGGCGGAATATGCCGAAACATGTAGTTGTTATCACCCTCTGATTAACATCATTAGAAATATTTGTTGTGTTATTGACTAAATACCTGTACCTATTTACATGTTGCAGCTTAGAAACACCAGCGTCACGTCAAATCAGAATGTAAGTTGCTATTAAAATATTAATATATAACAAATAAAGTGTACAAATTACTTTTGTATAGGCTTGGGCAATAAGGATCAAAATGAACACAAAATTAAACAAAATTAATTTGCAGAAACTTTTGAGGCATTCCATGCATTTGACACTTGAAAAACTCTGCAATAACCAGTCAAGCACCCATAACTTTCATGGGCCACATGACCTTGCTCTCCGAGCAGCTCTACTATAATGTATTATGCACATATAACTTTCATGGGCCATATTCTGTTGCCACTTAAAAAGCTGTGCAATAACTATTATGGACTTTCAGGTCTTTATGTCTTTAACAGTTCTGCTGTATGCGAGCTTCTTCGAGTTTTCAGAGTAGTGTGGCTCAGGATTCTATCATTTTGGGACACTAGTCTTGTGTCATTAGATAATACTAGAACTACTGACCCTTGAAGAAGAGAGAGTATATTCCTTTCTGACAATGGTATCTGATTACCCTCTGACATGCCATCGTATCAAATAAAACCAGAATGCTCAATTATTTTCCTAACTATTAAGCACCTACATCTTTACTCTGGAAATGTTATAAAAATAAGCATTTTATAGTTATCGTATAAATGGTATCTGCGTAACACTAAATATAAGTAGTGTCAGATCATCCCAGTGGATCTTGGACACACTAACATCTGTCAATGCTCTAAGCACAATTTGCCATTCATCCATATCAGGATGTTTCTGCTTCAGGTTCCACATCACAGCAGTCACCGTCTTCACAACTGTCATGCCAAAGTCATAATAATCTTACAACAATGCACACAAGCTAAGGTGTAAAGAAACATCAGATACTCTGTTCCTTTACTAAAGACACACAGAGTATATCCAAACAGCAAGCACTTGGTAACACCGAGTTGTGTTGATACCAAATTATAATCAGTTGAATAAACCCATCTTCCTTTATATACTATATTAATTGGTCCATGCAGTGTGAATGTTTTTTAATGCTTATTCACTACAAGTAAAATTTGTTCCCTTATTCAACAGTTTCTTCCACGATGATTACAAATCTGTGAATCTTGTAACACCTACAAGTGACATCACAGTGGAAATAAAATTTAAAAAAAAAAAAACTTATTATGCAATCGAAATAGATGTAGAGGATATGATTCGAACTACATTACCAAGCATCCCACATAGAGGGTCTGGACTCATATACCGCAGTACTTTATATGACATCTCATAATACTGCTCTGTATTTAAGAAGGCCCTGAAGATTAGCTCTCTGGAAGGGTTAAGGTCATCCAAACCAATGGTGGGAAAGTACTTCAAAAAAGACCTCAGCTACTTCCTTCCACATCTTTCCCACCTCATTAGTCAAGGTCACACTGCAATTCAATGGCCTGCTTGCTGACAAAGAATTGTTGAATCACACAGCAAATAAGCAGGCAGTTTTTGCACACCATATGATCTTTGCAGTACACTGTCTCGGCAATAAGTGTGGCAGTTGTGGCAGTTTTTTCAGCCACATCTTGAGCACCAGAGAAACCAAATGAGAACAGTGATATCTGAATAATAAATGTGTAACTGGCAACCACCACAACAGCATATATTTAGTAAAATGGCATCAGATTTTTCAGGCAAGAAGTCAACCAGCATAACCATGAATGAATGTGATAAAAGTAGCACACAGTCCTTTCAGAGCAATCTCAGCTCCTGCAAACAGGAACCTGTAAGCAAACTGTTCAAACTCCATTCCCTCTTTCAATGAAATTTTGTGTTAACATTGCTCAGTCCCTTGGAAAATTTCTCAACAAGGAATCACTGTATTTTCTTATATGGAAGATTTATTTAAGTAAAGAATCACTCTGCCTTCACTTTACAGCTTCAAAGTTCTGCAAAACTGTCAAGCAGATGACAATACTTTGCAGAATACCTTAATAAAAAAAAAAAAATACACACAAACACACACAGCCATCTCTTTCTTCTTCTATTCAACTTTTCTCAGCTGCATAGCAGTGGGCTCAGAATGAGGATTTGTCACTGCTGCAGAAGTCTGACAGCATCAGGCAGTTGATAGTACAAGACAAAATGGAAAGGATGTGGAAGGTAGCCAAGAACTGCACCCAAAGCCTCCTAAAAGCTATTTTTATCTTAATGGCTTATTGGGGTTAGCATTTCGGGTATCAGCATAGATGATGAAATGGGCAAGATAAGAAAGGATGCCAAGACAGGAACCTAGGATTTCCTAAATATCATCTTCATTGTTTTATATCAAACTGGTCAATGGATATGGTTAGGGGTTTAAGGACTTACTGCAAAAACTTTAATAGTGCAGTTCTTTGGTAACAAATTCTAGCAAAACAAAATCCAAATAGCAACAGAAAATACATTTCTTATTATTTGTGAAGCAATTACAAAATGAGGAGCAATTACAACGTTAAAATCACTCTCTTCTGGCATGTGACACTATATAGTTTTCTAACTTGAAAATTGAAGCAGCAGATTCCTCCAAAATTTAGTACCTACTTACTGAACTACATGGTATCATATTGCACAAAACAGTCATAGTCACTGCCATGAGAAACTTGAAATTAAAAAAAAAAAGTACTTTCTAGAAATGAACAACAGTAACAAACTGTAATGCACACATGATTTGTCAGCAATGTGCTTCCAGCATTACATTATTGTGCAAAAATGGCTTGAAAGTTATTAGATTTAAATTCACAATGTTAAGATTTTCTCTTAACTAAAAATGTTTTCAAAGTTCTGAAATAAGACCATTGGTGTTCATTAACAAACAACAGTAGAGAAACGATTTTGAACATTGAGGAGTCAAATCGTCTGGGATGTGACACTTGGCTGCTCAGTGACAAAGCTGTACATCCCAAAAGAACAATCCTCAGCAACACCACTTTGAGACACTCAGAGTGAACACATCCTTAAAGAAACAATACCCAAAGACTAACCATTATCAGGCTTCAAAACCTGAAATTAAAAAACTAAAAAAAACACTAACATTTCACCAAAATTATTTTTTACAGTAACACTTTTTTCTCTGTTAGAGGAACATTTAAAAGCTGAACACATGAATACAGGTATTTATCATGAACTACAACATACTATTGCATTTTGCTTTACTATGTATGTACCTTATCTCCACATTTACATGCACATATGAAAATAAATATACAAAAGACTGTGAATATATTCACACTCAAATGAGTGGTCACCTTACACTGAATGCTTAATAAAACTAAAACTAACAAAGGCACAAGCTACAAGAATAACCTATATGTACATCTACTGGTCCTATACTGCCCACACACTACAGGAACAAAATGTTATTTCTATTTACTTATTTCATTTTATTTCATTTTATTCATGGTTTAAGAATTTGATATTTTATGTTTTTATATATTTACAAGCTATGCTCTTTTATTATATTATCATAAGTATGTTAATGATCAAACACCTTAGTGACTTATGTGACTATAGGATTTGGACAAAGGTAGAAACATGTCACATTGATTCCTAAAGAGGTTATAAGTGGATGCGACACTTTATGTGGGTTATATTCAGTGTGTTTGGAGTTATAAAAATGTCTGGAATTGACTTGATAAAGGCTAATTTTGGCTGAAACACATAGTCACTGTTGATAATAGTTAATAACTTTATACTGTACTTACAGCAGAGCTAAACATATAAACCCCCACCCTCCGTTATACTGGTACTTTTCAACATAATAGCTGTGAAAACCGGATCTGATGGATTTAATTATTTGTAATAAAGTAAAAATATTGAACTCTTCCTCAGAGTTAAGTTCATCAACCTATCAACATCAAAATTCTTAAAACAACACTGTAGTAAAGGCAGTCTCCAACATTGGTATCTATCTCCCAGACCACACAATGTCACACCTCAGAACACAGTCGCCTACCTTCCTAGCATTTCTTTAGCATTATTATATTTTACTTTTACTTCTTATCAACCATCTTTGCTCCAACATATAATTCATTTAATCTTGGAATATATGTTTCAACAACAGCCATTTTCAAATCACCATCATACAGGACCATTAAATCATTACTCCTTCTAATGGGTACCAACATTTCAACAGAATATGCCACCTCTGCCTTTGCACTAGATTATGCCCACTGCTGGACTCCCTTCTATCCCGAAGAGAGACACATCATGCCACTCCCAAACTGTGATATATCTCTACAAAATTACACGACATCAGAACTCCGAATTGCATAATCTTAATACTGACTACCATGGAAACTAGAAAGTGCTACATTTGGAGTATGGATTTGAACGGTGATGTAACTTGGACGCTTCAGAAAGTTGATCAGAAATACCCAGAAAGTTTGGAAACGTGGTGCGGGAAAATGAAGGAGAAGATCAGTTGGACTAATCATGTGACAAATGAGGAAGTGCTATGGAGTCACAAATAATAAAAAGAAGGAAGACTAACTGGATTGGTCACATCTTGCATAGGAACTGCCTCCAAAAACAGGTTGTTGAAAGAAAAATTGAGGGAAGGAGAGATGTGACGGGAAGTAGAGGAAGAACACGTAAGCTGCTACTGGATGACCTTAAAGAAAAGAGAGGAAACACTAGGTCGTACTCTGTGGATAACTCGCTGTAGAAGAGGCTATGGTCCTGTCGTAAGACCGACAACAGAATGAATGATCACCATGAGAACCTCAAAGCTAAGATGACCACTTGTTATCTAACATATTCTTATTGCGTAATTATACACCACACGCAGAAGAACAATACAATTTATACTTACTAAGATACTTTATGCTTTAACTAACAAACAGTCGTCATCGACATCGCATTAACCTCACGGAAGATAAGAGATATTTCGTATGCGGAAAGTTTCGATTGCGGTTTGAAACTATCGACAACCAGCGCGGGATTCTTTTTTTTACCGTGGATGATAGAGTTTTCTCGTAACGCGTGTTTTATCATGAACCATACAGCCTGTTTCCATGACAAACACACCGAGTTCTTTGGCTCTTATCCGTGATAAGACATTATTTCACAGTAAATGCGTGGAGGTCATGTCTGTCAATCCCACGCTGATTTATCACAGTGCTTCAACCCTTGGCCGGGTTATTTTGTTGAAGATAGAGGACTGTAATGACAAGTTGTCGGAAAATTCGGGTTTTCGGCCATATTGATCCAAAATACAGTTCAATTGGTCCACTAAGACCATAAAGAAACGCTCTCAATCCACTTGAATTAAGATTATAAATGAACTTCCTCGAGATACATATAGCCAACAAGTAAACTGAAAAAAGGCAATTGGGAATTTTGTGAACTACGACTGTGACATCTTGCGTCTAAATACTTCTGTTGTTGACATCGTATTAATTGGGAACTCTTAACAATTTTCAAACCTTGACCATAATACACAACACTATTCTGTACCTAATAGTAGCGAAATTTTTCCTTCCCAAATCACTGTCTAGCAAACTTCGTGGCACTTCTCACAAAGCTAGTTGATTTTATGTCAGAAAGTCATATATGGGTATATGCTACACAGTTGTGAAGATTACACAGTTTGTGAACAGTCGCTGTGAATACACTTTTTATTCTTCTCACAATGAATCCATTACGTGAATCGTAACTTCCGTAACCATTCTGATTCCCATTTAAGAATACACACGGAACAGAAAATCTATAACAATACAGTTGAATTTATACTTACTCTTTTCTTCAACAGATAAACTGCCACAGACGCGCCGTTATCATCCTATTGACAGGAAATATACGTCCAGTCTCCAATATGTCGTCTTAGCGTAGTGGTAATCTGTGATCACGAGCATTTGGTTTGTGATGTGTTAGTTGGAGCATTTCGTCGTATAGTGACCACAACGGAACGACACTGCTTGACATCCATAGATTAATGATGAGCAATCTAGCGACTTGTTAATAACTCTGTCCCTGTGACCGCCAGCTATGGGTAGTGGTGATTTATCTTTTAATGTCGCTGATCGCTCGTACTGTTGGAGAATATTAACCACGAATAGGACCTCTTAGCAGCTATCTTTACAAGCCTACAAATTAGTAAAAGGAGGGTTGTAAAAGAGCGGGCACTTTAATAGTGATACAAGATTTATGGGTTACTCATAATCATTTACCGACCATTTGGGCTTTGTTCTTTATCATGTACAAGGGAGATACTTGTGCTGCTCGTTACGTGGAATGCCGAATTGATACATTTATTTTGTTTTATATGAGGCGTCCTTTGAATTGTTTATTCATTATTTAATAAGTATACGAATAAAGAAGTCCAGAAATCGCCAACTTTCTGCTTTTTCGACGAATGAGTGACGCTCACTGTGAATTAGAATTAACATGAATTACACACAGCAGCTGTACCGAGAATTAACCTAAAATTAGAATATTACTCAGTAACAAGAGAAGTTGTCAGTACCAGGTATGGAATTGCGCCATAATACTCATTGATTGCAACTACGCTCTTCTGAGTTATTACGCAGCAATTGGTGGTAACGTTTCGCGACAGCCTAATGGTCCAGTCTTCAAAGGTCAAGATGGTAGTTACAAAATTCTAAAATCCTAACAAACGTGAAAAAGATTAACAGAAAAGTGACGTCAATATTCTCGGTATGTTCAGATAAAAATGAAGAGGCGTGAGAGGACTAAGAGGAAAGAGAACCCCTTCAATTCAGATGTTGATAAATTCCATTAGTTACTGTAGTGATTCACACGACCCCAGTGCGTAACCTGTTACTGATTAACCAGTGCAAAGCTAGTGTAGTAACTTCGTCACTGATGACAGTTACACGTTGCAGTGATTACTGCCGGATTTAACCGTTACTGGCTATCAAATAAAATGAAACACCCATTCATTCTCTAGGCTATGGCAGACGAGGTTTCAGGCTGTCAAAGAGGTGCAGTTCAGATTGTCTGGGACAATGTGTCCCGCCACTCGGTGTTTGAGTTCGAGACCTCGTATTGGGCTAGTCTCGAAAGAAAAAGATGTCGAATGGCAGTTACCAACCCGAGTTATCAGTACAGCATGTAACCGGGTACTGCAGTGAAATGTCAACAGTAATTGCAACACTGTTATCGATACATCGCTCATCCATCATGCATATTTACTCACATCTGGCGTACACAGGTATGGGTCAGTGCTACGTCGCATTTTTGTGATGCGAACGGGATACAAAGATTATATATAACGTATTTGACACCATTATCGGCGCCGTTTCAAATTTAATAATTTTTAATGTTAGGTAAGAACTTGGCATCCGTGTTTTTACATGGTTTAATGAATTCCATCATAAAATACCATGAAATAAGTCATGCTGTCTCCTGATTCAGTGCAGCATTCCGTGCATACATGACGGCATAATTAAATACTGGCACATTATGTTACCTGGCAACTCATATCACATTTTATTCAGTTGAATGAGACGGCTGGCGGCCCAGTGCCTGCCGCTATTCAATTTTTCGGGCGTCGGTGTCTACGCGTTTTGGTTAAATGTGTTGCAGTTCGAAAACGGATCTTACCAAATTTACAGACTCTGCCCACAAATACGTGTCACACGTAAAAGTGGGATGAAAGTGGTTGCATTTCAGGCCACGGCAATTCGTTATTTTGCCTGAAAAAATCAATGGTTGACAATATTCCACAAGTAATTAATTCAAAATTTTACATTTACATCATTATTGTACAGTACTATTTTTCTATTTATAGATCAGTGACTTGGTCTTCAGGATTGTCACATGCCCTTATTTGGTGTAAATAGCACATTATTAGGACATGCATGCATGCATTGGGGAAGGCAGGTACATAATGCAGATGCATAATACATATTCTAGAAAGTCACAATAAACCCTTCTTCTCTTTTATGTTATAAAAGAAAAGGGGGGGGGTGGAATTGCATAGCTGGTTAAAGTGGTGAAGTATGCTACACATACTTCATTACTAACAATAGTTTTGACACGTGTAAAGTCCAAATCACTTATTTGTTTCAATGAAGAGCATTCTATACACCCATCCCTGGATTTTAGCTGGTTTGCAGTAGCTTCGCAAAGTCACAGGATCTCCCCAAGAAAAAAACACATCATTCAGACCCTTCATTACACAGGAAGATAAAAACTGCTGGACAACTCGATTAGGTCTTCAAGTCATACAGTTGAAGGAAAGAAACACGTAGCTCCAATCACAATGTTTGTGCAAAGAAAACATACTAAAATTACCAAAACACTGTTTTGGCTGGAGGGAAGTAAATAATTCACAGATTTTTGCTTTTTGCGGGGGATCTTGAAACCTAACTCTGTGAAAAGCAAGGGATTATGTATTCTTAAAAATTCACCAAACTGAAACATGTTCAGATCAAATAACAGAATCTGGTCAGATACGCGCATCACATCACATAATCTTACCATCAGGTGAGGTAACGTTATTCCCTGTTTTATCAAGAACCACATCACGTGTACAAGTACAGCGCCAAACAGTCTTAAACTTGATGATAAGACAGGGCAAGTCGTCAGCTGCGCAGCTTGGCCGCTTTAACTTGGAGGAAAGAATTTCCTGTATGCAATTTAGAGGAGCCTGCAAGGATTCCAGAGCCAAACTCTACACTGAGCAAGAGAAAAATTCACCACTTCTGCCATGAATCAACCCCCAATTCTTGGTCAAGGACCAACCCGCAGCCTAGCCACTATGCTTACTCAGCAATTCAAATAAGAGAAA
>Ga0136643_10012710_pt1 | contig 12552 bp, 12 predicted proteins | sample TergutLab28metaG_FD_96883 | JGI IMG/M metagenome (GOLD analysis project Ga0136643, IMG submission 96883) | Labiotermes labralis P1 segment gut microbial communities from Petit-Saut dam, French Guiana - Lab288 P1 (version 3) (version 3) | ecosystem: Host-associated > Arthropoda: Insects >...
ATTTGCCGACACGTATTGGTAAAAGTATGTTTTGTTTGGCTGTGATTATGCTTTATAAGTGTGTGTGTGTTTTAACTTTTAATCATTCATTGAACATGTAAGTTTAAAATATTTTGGCGGTCATTTATCTTGTATAATTCAATGAAACGCAAACACAGACCACGAAATAACTCTTGATTTGGAATTGCAAGGTAATGATAATACAAGTGAAACAGAAACCTACGTAACAATAGAAGTGTAGATCGAAGTTCAAAATAAAAAAATAGTCCCAGAAGCTCTCTCTAAAACCCCTGACGGGACAAATGCGACTATCAGCAGAGCTCAAAAAGTGAAAATGTTTCGAAAGGCTGCCAGGGAAGGACTTGAGGAGCAGGCAAAGAAAATGAAAGCAACTTCCTCTAAAATGTTCCAAAAAACTTGCTCTCGGACAAAATGTTTGAATAAAAATACCAGATATTGACAGAGCGAAGATGGATCCAAGATCAATAATAGCTGTTATCACCGACATTACAGACGAAGAATTTTATGAACTTGACTAAGTTGGATAAACTAAAAGCGTTGTACACAAGAAACCGATTAACCTTATGCAAAAAAAAAAAATTTTTTAAGCATCGAAGAATTTGGTACGGAAGAAATAAGTGAACGTGAAGTGACAAATAAGCTTTCTTTAGTTGGTGGACAAGGATTCAGTAAATGCAGCTGTTCAAAGAAGTGCACCATGAAGATGTGTTTGTGCAAAATCAGCCAATCTACTTTGTAACTCAAAATGTCACAACAATCAACCTTGCTGTAACAAGTGAGTTTAATTAAAATTTGATAATGTTCAAGGAAATTCTGATTAATAATTTCCATTTATTTCATGAATATTTTCTTTTAATACATTACTTAAATGCAGTAAAATATAAAGCAGTTCAGTTTAATGTTATTCTAGGCTTCGATTAAATTTAAATATACAAAGGCAAACTATTGTAATGGACCAGTTTCACGGTGAAAAATATAGAGTTTAATCTGATAATAGGATGCTGCTTTAATTTCCTATTCCATTCACATATTCTTCAGATAAACGAAAATAATTAAAAGTTCGGTTGACTGTACCAGATAACCGCGTAAGGGATTGCGATGCGCTAACCACGCATCTCCCGAACCCACGCCCTGTGGCGGGACGCAGACTGGTCGACTCTGGTATCGCTTGCGACTGTTGTGCCGAAAATAAGCTAAGCTAATTTAAGTATGGACCCGGTACAATAAATATAGAAAAATTGAGTTTCATAGATTTATACAAGATAAATGACCGCCAAAATATTTTAAACTTACATGTTCAATGAATAATTAAAAGTTAAAACACACACACACATACAAAGCATAGTCACAGCCAAACGAAATGGACTTTTACCAATAGGTGTCGGCAAATGCCAGTATTTACCGGCATTGTTTGGTAAAAGCCTGAACTGGAAGCCTTTCCAAGCTTTTTCGGACGTTTACCACCTCACTGTGGTAAATGCTAGGATTTACTGGTAAAACCTAGGTTTTACCAATCTTCGAGCTTCTACAGTAACACACACACACATATATGTATATATAAACTATACAGTCTAACACAACTCTCTATTAAGCAAATATTATCAAAATATATTTCACGTAATATTTCACAGCTACATGTTTCGGTCGTTTCTATGTAGCCATCTTCAGGTTGAGCTTTTAAAATGTATTGAATACAACTGACAATGTTTTGTTGCGTACGCGATCTCGTGTTGTATCTTAACACCTCATGTACATTTGAATCAAGTTTAACATAATTCATAACACATTTAGGAAAATGTAACTCGAGATCCCGTACCCAACAAAACATTATCAATTGTATATATTTTAAAAGCTCAGTCTGAAGATGGTTCCATTGAAACGAGCCGAAACATGTAGCTGTGAAATATGATATATCTTGTAATAATAATAATAATTGCTTTATAGGGACTTGTGTTAGACTGTATTTTATATATTTATATATTTCTGTTCACTGAAGACAACGGAGATGTCTCACCTGAAAATCCGAGATTTCAGTCTTCCACCGAAGTGCAGCTGATGGAATCTTCACTCTTCTGGGAGGTTACATGGTTTATGTTGTTAAATGGTTACAGAAGTTAAAGGACAGACTCCCAGTCCCTTCTGCGACTGTTTAACCCTCGAAAAGAAGGGACAGACAACCTGTCCCGAAACGTCGGCCAGCACCTACCAATATACGTTGTGTAACATCCCAAAAGATCGTACGCCTCAAATTCAAATCATTTGCCGGGTTCTATCGGGCTAAATTAGTGGTAACGGGAAACATTGGGTTTTATAAAATTCGGGGCCTTTGTCTGAGGATCTGCCATCTTCTCAAGAAGGACTTCGCTCCATGAAGTTAGTTAATTAGTTAGTAAGGGATTAGAGAATCTAGATGCCAGAGATTTACTGGTGACCGAATGCCTACCTGCTCCTGCAGACAAGGGAGTTTGGGGCAGGGCATCCACCGGTTGCCATAGCGACGGAACCAGTGCAATATAGAATATGTACTGGACGTCTGAACGAACCGCACAAACAATTATTACCCTAATATGAACAGGCAAACAGATACCACACTAGACAAACATGCAGCACTGGATCACACTCCACAATTCGGTCCTATAGCTCTGTCCACATACATGATATGTATACATCGCCGTGATCACCTATTGAACTGGAACCAGATGTTTGCTTGTCTTATGGTCGTAAATGGCCAGCAGACTTTAACACACGAAACTAACGGCATTTGAAACATACACCCTGTAGCAGTCTTAAATTACAACATAAGACATTCCATCTCACAAGCTAATCATCGCCCATGAAATTCTATTCACTAGTATTTTTCAGAGTTATAAAAAATACTATTTTCTACATTTACCCTTCGGTTTGGTTTCTTCATTTGCAGCCATCATTTCATTATAAGTTCCTTTTTTTGCGATTAGAATCTAAAAAAAAGTACCCCTCATGCCGGTGTTGTCGTACCTTGCGAACAATTTCAAAGTTCTAATTAAAATTTCAAAACCTTCAAAAAGTAATTAAGTTTACAAAAAAATTAATATTCAACACAGTAATCCCATCACAATTAACTGATCTTCCACTCATTTTATCCTACAAATTATGCCTATTAATTCGATATCCATCACGGTACACGTATTGCAATATGGTGACAATACAATAAGACAATTACACTCCACAAAGTGAGGTTATGGCTATTATTAATTATAAGCCTATTTTCAGATTACGCGGTAATTATTTTTGTCACCAACACAATTATTTGGTCACGAACGCGAGTGCCAACAGGTGGCTCCACTGAATGTCTGCTGCCTCACTTACAGCATTATTCCTTACTACAGTTTATTTGTTTTTTAGACACGTTCGTAGAACTGCGAATACGATTATTAACTTCGTCAGGAATGTCCGTCTGTCCGCATGAAACAACTCAGCTCCCACTGGACAGATTTTCCTGAAATTTGACACTTGATTGTTTTTGGAAAATATGTCGAGAAAATTCAAATTTCATTAAAATCTGACAAGAATAGCAGGTAATTTACATGACGACCAACACACGTTTATCTCGCTCAGTTCTTCTTAGAATGATAATTGTTTCCGACAGAAGTTGTAGAGAAAATCAAAACATACATTTTATGTTCCACATCCTCCCCCCCTCCCCCCCCCCCGAAAATGGTGACTATGAAATAATGTAGAAGGATATTGTAGAGACGGACAGGCTACAAAGGACAATATGGTGCATGCGCATTTCATGCTGACTACCTAAAGCTATTAATTCTTATTGTTGTTCCACTGCAACAATGGTTACACGAAGGCGCATTAATGTTACGCCATAGTACATTGCCTGTTTTGTTATCCATTTTTCACCTGGGTTATATTCACCGATTTTTAAGACCAAGTTGCAAAATAATGACCAAATCTCAGTAACGATGACCTTCGGAAGTGGTTCGAAAATTAACACTTTTACAACTTCGTGAATATTTGACATTCAGAGGACCGTGCATTGTGATATATTCTTATAATAAAACCAACTAGATACACTAACAACTCAAACTTATTTTTGGAATAAAACTATACATCTTTCGGACAGTTCCTCAATCTACCATCACGAGTCCAGCACTGTACACACAGCAATAGGTATAGGCCATACAGGTTTGCTGACTGCTTGCAAGCGGGATCCTGATCCCGCTTGCAAGCAGTCAGCAAAACCTGTATGACATATACGTAGTACCTACTGCTGTGTGTACAGTGCTAGACTCCTGATGATGGGCAGAGTTACTGTCCGAAACATGTACATCTTTATTCCAAAAATAAATTTGAGAAATTAGTGCATCTAGTTGGTTTTATTATAAGAATAATTCGTGAATATTAATACATGAATATTTCTTATTACCTAAATTAGTTATAAGATATGGGATTGATTCGAGGGGCTTCAAGTTAATTTAAATTTGACAAATATTTTATAAAAGATTAATCGAGTGCTTACGCAATGACAGGCCCTCACTGTGCTTAGTAAATGTCTAAGCCACGCAAATGCCGGGGGGAACAGAAGTTTTAACACCACCTTTCGGTACAGTACAAGGCACAGGTGTGCAGACTCCTTCGCGCCTCCGGCAGCTTTACTCCAGGGGAAAGAGAATTCTTTTGCCATTAACGATGGGGGTATAGGTCCCTCGAAAAATGTCGGCAAAAGCCTACCGAACAAGAGAAGTCACTGCCTTAATGACTAAGATTCTGTGGAAGATAATTCGTGAATATAAATATTTGACGTACGTCGCCGACGAGGGATCAAATGAAAGACCTTGGAGTTGTTGGTTGCGAAATTTAGAGTTCTGTAAATCCAACGGATTTATAATACAGCAGGTACAGTACTGGAATGACGTAGGAAATATGGAAATTGTTGGAGACAAGTAGCGCAGTATAGAGACGGGTGGAGTGGAGCTAGGACGGAGGGGATTACACTTGTTGGAGAGTGCAGCCACGAAACAAAAACAAGCAGCAGCAGAAGAAGAAGAAGAAGAAGAAGAAGAAGAAGAAGAAGAAGAAGAAGAAGAAGAAGAAGAAGAAGAAGAAGAAGAAGAAGGAGGAGGAGGAGAAGCAGGAGCAGGAGAAGAAGGCATAAACCGGGTTTGTACAAATTCACTCCATAATTTCCAATAAGCGTTACAAAGTTCTGAAGTTAATAAAGGTTCCTTTATGTATCTGTTAGTCACCATGTACATAACGACCCTAAGAGCCCCTTTACCTCCCACATAAAGGGTACAATAGACCCCTTTCAACGCCATAAAACGGCCGGAATTTAGAGACCACTAAATTCCATCTACTACGGGCTACCGCCAGCTTCACCTCCAACAGGCATTCACAGGGTGAAGACCAGGTACAAAAAAAATGTAAAAAAAAATCAACTTCTTATACTGGCTCGAGGAAAACGTAAACACTAAATTCTGAAAACTGCAAAGTATTTTTTTTTTTTATTCGTTCGACATACGGATTGTCATATTATCTTCAGAATAGAGACCGAGGGTTTACTACAACAGACACGACGTCGCAGAAAGCTGCAGGAAACGGAGTTAATTTGTAACTGCATGATTGTACTTCTCACCAAATGCGATAGCATCATCACATCATGCAGGATAAGATATGACATTCACGGCAGGCACGAAACTCTACACAAAAAGATTGATTCTAAGAACTTGAAAGGAAGAGACTGCCTTAATATCTAGATGCACGGTGGAAGGAAACTTAATGAAATAGGATGGTGGGGTTTGTACTAGACCCATCTGGCGCAGGATTGGGACCAACGGCGGGCGCTCGTAAACACGATAATTAACTGCTGGGATCCATAAATGTAGCGAATATCTCGAATGAATCACAGTATATTAACTTTTCGAAAGGGATTTTTCTGCATGGAAAGATAGATTTATTTATTTATTTATTCATTCATTCATCCACTCTTTCATTAACACTTGAAAGACGAAAACTAATGCCAGCTATATTTAAAGACCCAGTCCGCACCGCGCAGTAAACACTCTCCATCTCGGTTATAAAAAACCAGCCAGTTAATGCTGTGTAGAGAAATAATCGTTGTTTGTTTTGAGATCTATACAAAACACATAAATAAACTAAGTGGGCAGAACGTAGAAATTTTTAATATTAAACTAAGAAGTAAATATACTAACCACAGGGCTGTGAAGAGTTAATGATGTTCGGGGATGGAAGACAAAGTACGAAGGGTCATTTTCTGGCTTACAGAAGGATGGAGGCAAATTGACATGCAGAAGGGCGTTTGACTCAGTTCAGAAAAAACAATACAAAGAACCACCATGCAAAGGCCACAGAAAAATACGAAAGGGCGCAAATACCAGCGTAGAGGAAGAGGGTAGAAATTTTCGGATAGTCCAAGGGGATGAGAGGAAAAAGGGACAGAGATAATTCAGACGACATAAGAAAGAAGAGAACAGAAAGGAAAAGTAGACGCGATAGAAGACTTCAAAAGGAGAGAAAGATATTTTTAAAAAAATGAGACTACACAGAAGCGACGAAAGAGGAAAATCCTTTTGAAAAGCTAAGCAAGAGATTCTAAAGCCCTTACAGAGAGAATATGATAAGGATCAGTCGGAAGGCGATTCGGAACTGTGGCGAAGGAAAGCGTCTTGAAAAGATGTACTACATTCAAAAATAATTGTCATCTACAGAAATGAGCAAATGATGACGATGGTAACAACGGGAAAATAACAATGACAATAATAATAACAACAATAATAATAAGGAGAATCATACCCAACAGCAGACTGGACATCAAAGTCCGTGATCATGAAGTAGAAATACGTTAATAGGTGTTGAAACTTCAAGAATCAGAAATTTGATCAAGAAATAAGATGAGAAGATCCTAAAATATAAACACTTTACAATGGAAATACAACATATATATATATATGGAATATAAAAGCAAAAGTGATAACAGTAATAACAGGGGCAATTGTAACCATCTCAATATAATTAGGAAAATACCTAGGTCAGTTGTCAGGAAAAGAATGATATCAAGGAGCTACAGCAAACAGTCATATTCGGCACTGCACACACACTGCGGAAAGTGCTGATGTAAAAGTACAAAACATTTAACATGCGAAATAACATTACGTGCAGCATAAATTGTAACTACAGAATATCTGAAACATTAAATACCCTAGAAACACGGTTTGATTCAGGTATATGACTAAATACGCTGAATAAGGCGATAAATACACGTACAAATAATAATAATAATAATAATAATAATAAAGATTCTAAAATATAAATATCTTACAATAGAAATACAGCGCATGTGGAATATAAAAACAAAGGTGATACCAGTGATAATAGGGGCGACTGGGACTATTTCAAAGCCATTCAGAAAATACGTGAGCAACATACCAGGAAAACATGAAGTCAAGGAAGTACAGGAAACAGCCATATTGGGCACTGTACACATACTTCGGAAAGTACTAGTGTAAAAGTACAGTAGATTCAACATTGAAACTAACGATATAAGCACCATGAACAGTAACAACAGAATAGTTGCAACACTGTATTACCTAGGGACATAGTTTGTCTCAGGAATATAAGTATAAATACCCTGCACAAAGGAGATGATAATGATGATAATAATTACAAAGGCTTTTTAACAGTAATGCAGGACCAAGTCATACTAATAAGAAACTACAAGAAATATATTTTGAAGCAGACAGACACCGATGATCTATGCAGAAGATGTGGAAAAGAATCGGAGACAATCCAACACATTACTGCAGCATGTGAGCAACTAGCACCTAGCGAGCATGTGAAGAGACATGATGGACTAGCCAAAATTATCCATCAGAAACTGGCAGAAGCAGCCGAATTGATTGACGATAAAAGTCCATATTATAAGTACACACCAGCCAGTGAACTGGAGAACGAAAATTTCACGCTGTACTAGAATCGCAGCATATTTACGGACTAAACAATAACTTTTAATCGACCTGACATAACTTTTATGAATAAGAAAACAAAGAACACCGTCTTGATAGACATAGCTGTCCCAAATACACATAATCTCGCCAAAACAATAACCGACAAACAAAACAAGTACCAAGAACTGACGAATGAAATATGTGTTATGTGGAAGCAAAAGGCAGCACAAGTGATCCCGATAGTAATATCATCTACGGGAGTAATTCCTAAGTCACTATCACACAGTCTAACAAGACTTAACTTACACCCCAATACATATATACAACTGCAAAAACCTCTAATTCGTGGCACATGTTCAATTGTAAGAAACTTTTTAAACTGCAAATAAGACCACCGAGACTAATCCTGTTCATTACTACATCCCAGGATAGGTAAGAAGTGAGAAATTCGATTATGATAATAATAATTACTATTATAATTATAAATATCATCACATTCAAGGAAAAGAGGCAGAGGGTGTCTGAAAAAGGGATGCTGAGCATGCAGAGAATACTTAGAAGAAAAGAGATGTAAACAATTTCACAATGAAAAGTTACATAATTTGTACTTTTGACGTGCTGCTGCTGATGTGATCACAGCATTGCAGGTGCTCCTATAAACCACCCACACCATCACTTCCCTAGCTTCACCAAATTAATTTTAATACGAAATATCTGTGCCGTTACATTTAACACCGATTGTCTGTTAACCATTTATTACAATAAACACTTAATCACTAATTTACGAGTATTTGTCGTTTAGTGCAAACATTTCCGCTTTTTGAAACTCACTTCCTTGTTACAAACAAACAACATGCAATATACAATTTCCCACGTAATTGTCGCTATTTTGCCCAACTCAAAACACGGCAATGGTGCCGCAAACTTACAATTTACAGTGTAAAGTAGCAATTACACATCGCGTTACGACTGACAGCCTCAACACGTTTCTGTACTCAGCTAATGGATATAAAAATTATGCGATAGATACAAAGGGGAACACTTCCTAGTTAACGACCATGTAGGAGATGATGATGACGTAATGTTACGTGCAGTGTGGATAAATTGGAAATTGTTAAGAGAGACATTAAGTTAATCGTAGAACAAAAACTCAAAGTGACCAAGACCGGGCGAGATTTTAGGTTATCACATCGGTAGTGCTGTGATTCAAGACTTCTAGGATGTGACGCGGTGTTGACTGGTCAAGAACTACCGAAATTTCGAAACAATGTAGACACTTCATCTCGAGTGTCGAGTAGTGCATGTAGAGTACACTGACTTGTAAGGCGAAACAGCTAGGCTATAAAACATAACAGCACAAAAACCTAACGCGTCATACATTCTATAGTACTTAGACAAATGTGAGCTCCGTGTCATCAAATGAGGGACGGAATAAAAATCTTCCATTCTCTGTTTTCTTCGTGACAAATTCAAATTCCTTTCATTACTCGAACAATTTACGTAGACCTGTAAGTCAGAGACTCTGTAAATAATCTGTAAAAATGAGTTGGGGTGCAGAAGGTAAAGAACCAAGCATATGCTGGTTCTTTACCTTCTGTACACACGCCCACCGACTTGGTGTAAAACGAGATCTCGTTCCCCCTTACTTACACTAATAATTTGTTTCTATGTTATACCATATCTATACAGCTTCTCTGATAAAAATTGTAACCAACCTGAAGATGGCCACAGCAGCAATGACCGAAACATGTAGTTGATAAGTTATTTACATCTGATAATATAGTTGTGTTACGACTGCTATATCCTTATAGAATTATTGCTTTAGGTTCTAACACAACAGGGATGACGGTCCTTGTAGTCAATTGGGGTTACTCCATGAGTACACCGAAATTTTGTAATACTGAAAAATATATAAGTTACACCTAAGAAGATTCATTATTTTGCTACAATTAAATAACAGGGAAAAGTTGCTTTAATTGCGTGCTTAATTGCGGGTAACAAGTACGGAAAATAATAAATAAAATAAAATGAATGAATAAATAAATAATTAAAATAATAAATTAAAATATTAGTTTAGAAAAGATGCAATTTGTCGGCTTATATTGTACAATTATATTACAGTGCACAAAACATAAAATTCGCTACTGCCCGACAAACAAAGCAATTATACCAATATAAGACTCTTCTGTCTACCAGACTACTTATACAGATGCAAGCAAAACATAATATTTCATTCCTGCATACACAGTCGTCTGCCTGAAGATCAACCCTCGGGTTCGAAACATGTAGAAGACATTACAAATTAAAATATTAGTCTACAAAATGTTCATTTTGTTGGTTTATATGCTATAATTAAGATATATTAAAATGCACGGTGCAAAAAACATAAAAATCAATAAACCTCGCTATAAAATTTAGTCACACAAACAATACACTTCACATAACATAACATAACAATTATTCATCAAACTGTGATCACTGAAACAATACAATACGCCCTACTTCCATTTTATCTGCCATTAACCTAAACAAAATGGCAACCTGAAACACAGGAAGAATGATGCAGGAAGTCGTGTTAGGGACGTGCCTGTTAACAGAAGTACGGAGTCAAGCGTAATGTGAGTACACGATGTGAGTGCCACAGAGGAAACAGGACGAGTTAAAAAAAGGGCGGTGCTTTTACCTAAACAGTTGCCATATTGGGACGTAGGTCGTATTACTCTGCGGAAATGCAACGTAACATGACACAATACAAACGGTATTTTTTACGTTACAGAAGGAAAGACTACAAAAAAAAAGAATATGAAATTGTTCAAACAAACATTCCTACAGTGAAAAAAAAAACATTAATTAAAATCAAAAGTCCTATTCCATAAAAATGTTAACAAAGGAAAACAAATATATCGTGAGAGCTAAAACTTAGTAAAGTACTGTTTCCCGCTTCGTTTGAAAGTTTAAACTCAAAAGTCAGTGATGTCACTACGGTGCTTATATTTAGCACACGCACACACACGCACACACACACACACACACACACAAAAGAATAGTCCTCGGGGGAAAAAAACTTTTGAAATGCGACACACAAATCCATGTGTCCAACTTGACTTGGTCATGGTTCCTTCTAATTAACACCCGTACCCAAAAGCGTACACATTTTCTGAAAATAAAACGGAATACACTGTTTGGCCCCCCGCAACACCAAGCACGCGTGAGCAGATCTGTACGATATAACAGCGCATACAAAGTGGCGCGAAAGATACTTGACACCAGAACAACATGTTCAAAAACACCCAGTGTCAAGTAACTTACGCGCAACCCTGAATTTGTGATAAAATAATCAGAAAAGGTAGCGACATTTTCTCAGGCTTTTGTAAGCCAGGTACAGTACTATGAAAATATTAGGCCGAATCGGAATTCGAAAAGTGGGACATAATGCAACCCGGACGCGTTATTTGATAGCAAAGGCTGTCCAGTCACAGTGGTGGCTGTTAAAACTAACACCCATTCGTGTCACAGTGTTAAGTCCTCAAAATATTTGAATCTGTATAAAAGGCAAGGTGAAGTTGCCACTTTCCAACCAACGAAGGCATAGAGGACTAGAAGTATAGCTCTACTCACTCTTAACCTTGGAAAGAGTTTAAGGTGATTGGTCAACTTCACGCACCGGCCGCTTTACCTCCGGCAAGAGATATGGTACCCATTGAACATGAGGGTGGGTGGGTCCCAGAGCCGGTCTTGATATTTTGCAGAAGAGAAAAATTTGCAGCTCCTATCGGGGTTTGAATATAAGGTAAAATTGTGGTTACATAAGCTGCCAGAGGAGACAGGAGGAGCAGGGGTATAGCTTCACTCATGCTTAATCTCAGCAGTACATAAGCTTAGATGGTCAACTTCACGGCCCTGCCATCTTAACCCCGGGACAACAACGGCTGGCGCCCATACGATACGAAGCTACAAGAAATCGAACCCAGAATCGTTCAGCTCAAAATCACTTTAGTGACTACATTATCCCGGATCCCAGTACACACACAAACACACACACACACACACACACACACACACACACACAGTGGGGTATACTAGAACGAACGTAATTGGTTCTCTTTCGTTATAGCGTCTGTTCGTTCTAGGATACAGTGAAATATATGTATTTAGGGGTAATCCGTTCCAGGCCCACAGTCTAGAACAAAGGTACCATCCAACACAACCATCTAATTGCCAAAACAGCTGCTCTGGGGTTATTAGCCAGCTCATGGATAAAATTACGTACATAGCAGAATTAAAAAAAAAACGTTTTCCCTGCTACAGGCGCAAATAAGCAGAAAACTGAACTAAACTTATAACTGAACCTTACAAACTATAATAACGATGAAGACTGACGATCTAATCAGAGCGGGAAGGCCCGACACGTCATGCGCACGCGCGTGGTGCTTCGGCCGATAGTATTCCTCCGCGTTCGTTGTAGCATCTGTTTGTTGCAGCATCCCTATTTTACTGATAAAAATGTTCGTTGTGGCATTCGTTCGTTGTAGCATCTGTTTGTTGCAGCATCCCTATTTTACTGATAAAAATGTTC
>Ga0136643_10012711_pt1 | contig 12552 bp, 11 predicted proteins | sample TergutLab28metaG_FD_96883 | JGI IMG/M metagenome (GOLD analysis project Ga0136643, IMG submission 96883) | Labiotermes labralis P1 segment gut microbial communities from Petit-Saut dam, French Guiana - Lab288 P1 (version 3) (version 3) | ecosystem: Host-associated > Arthropoda: Insects >...
CACTTCTGCAGAAACGTCCCGCCCGGGGCGTCCCCATCGGGGGCGCCCCGGGCGGCTCTGTCAGGCGGCCGCGCGCCCGGTGCGGCCGTTCACGCCGCCGCCTGCCCGCCCGGCCGTGTCCGGCGGGCCGCTACCGGGTCGCGGCAGGAGCCTGCTCCCCGGCCGGGGCCGGGGCGTAACCGGCGGGGCGGCTGGTGAAGGTGCCCCGGCCCTGCGTGCGGCTGCGCAGCCGCGTGGCGTAGCCGAACAGCTCGGCCAGCGGCACCGTCGCCGTGATCACGGTCCCGGCCGTACGTCCCGCTCCCTGGCCCGGCGCCGGCCCGCCGGCAGCCGTCCCCGCCCGGGCGGCGGAGCCGTGCACCCGGCCGCGCCGGGCCGCGAGATCGCCCAGCACCGCGCCCACGGCGTCGTCCGGCACCGTCACGGTGACCTCGGCCACCGGTTCCAGCAGCCGCATCCGCGCGGCCCTCAGCGCCTGCCGCAGGGCGAGCCGGCCGGCGGCCCGGAACGCGAGTTCCGAGGAGTCCCGGACGTGCGTGGCGCCGTCGGTCAGCGTCACCAGCACGCCGGTCACCGGATGGCCGCCGAGCGGGCCCTCGGCCAGCGTGTCCCGGCAGCCGTCCTCGACCGCCCTGACGTACTCGCGCGGCACCCGCCCGCCGGTGACGGCGGACCGGAAGACGAAGCCGGACGCGGTGCCGTCGCCGGACGTGCCGCCCTCGGTGCCCACGCCGGACGCGCCCTCGGGGACCGCCTCCGCCTCGCCGAGCGGCGCCACGTCCAGCACCACCTGCGCGAACTGCCCGGCGCCGCCGTCCTGCTTGGCATGCCGGTACACCAGCCCCGACACCCCGCCGACCACCGTCTCGCGGTAGGCGACCTGCGGCCGGCCGACGACGACCTCCACCCCCAGCGCCCGGCGGATCTTCTCCACCGCCACCTCCAGGTGCAGCTCGCCCATGCCGGCCAGCACGGTCTGGCCGGTCTCGGCGTCGGTGCGGACGGCGAGCGAGGGGTCCTCCTCGGCCAGCCGGGCCAGCGCCTCCACCAGCCGCTGCGTGTCGGCGTTCCTGCGGGCCTCCACCGCGACCGACACCACGGGTGCGGCGACGGTCGGCGGCTCCAGCACGAGCGGGGCCGCCGGCGCGCACAGGGTCGCCCCGGCGCGGGCCGCCTTGGGCCCGACCAGCGCCACGATGTCGCCGGGCACGGCACGGTCCAGCTCGAAGTGCCGGTCCGCCTGAAGCCGCAGGATCCGGGCGACGCGCTCCGTGCGTCCCGTTCCGGCGTCGAGCACCGTGTCCCCCTTCCCGATCGTTCCCGAGTACACCCGTACGCAGGTCAGCCGCCCGGTGGCGGCGGCGGTCACCTTGAAGACCAGCCCGGCGAACGGCGCCGCCGGATCGGCCGCCCGCGCCTCCGCCCGGTCACCGGCGGTGCCCCGCACCGGCGGGACGTCCAGCGGTGACGGCAGGTAGGCGGCGACCGCGTCGAGCAGCGGCTCGACACCGCGGTTGCGGTACGCCGAGCCGCACAGCACCACCACGGCCTCGCCGCCGCAGGTCAGGTCGCGCAGCGCCGCGGCGAGCACGGGGGCGGTGAGCCGTCCGTGCGCGCAGTAGTCCTCCAGCGCCGCGGGGTGGAGTTCGGCGACCGCCTCCTCCAGCGCCCGCCGGCGCCGTTCCGCCTCCGCCCGCAGCGCCTCCGGCACCGGGCCCTCGGCGCAGCCGGCACCGGGCGCGCCCGGCTCGGCACCGTCCCAGACCAGCGCGCGCATGCCGACCAGGTCGACCACGCCGGTGAAGCCCTGCTCGCGTCCGATGGGCAGCTGCACGGCGAGCGCGACGGCCCCGAGCCGGGTGCGGATCGAGCGCACCGCGGCGTCCAGGTCCGCGCCCGGGCGGTCCAGCTTGTTGACGAAGGCGATCCGCGGCACACCGTGCCGGTCCGCCTGCCGCCACACCGACTCGCTCTGCGGCTCGACCCCGGCGACCGCGTCGAACACCACCACCGCGCCGTCCAGGACGCGCAGGGACCGCTCGACCTCGTCGGCGAAGTCGACGTGGCCCGGGGTGTCGATCAGGTTGATCCGGTGGCCGGCCCAGTCGCAGCTGACGGCGGCGGCGAAGATGGTGATGCCGCGGTCGCGCTCCTGGGGGTCGAAGTCCGTGACGGTGGTGCCGTCGTGGACCTCGCCGCGCTTGTGCGTCGCGCCGGTCAGGTAGAGGACGCGCTCGGTCAGGGTGGTCTTGCCCGCGTCGACGTGGGCGAGGATGCCCAGGTTGCGGACGGTACCGGTGGCATGGGCGTCGGGGTGTCTCGGGGTGCTGCGCACGGCCGGTGGCCTTTCGGTGGGGATCCCGGCGGATCCTGGAAAAGGGCGGCGCGATTCCCGGACGAGGGCGGGCCGTCGGCGGCCCGCGGGCCCTTTTGTGCACACGCCGGCCCCGCGGCGCCGGTGGCCCGTCGCCGGAGGAGGGTGTGCGGAAGGGGGGTGACTCGTCAGGGGGTCCGGGGCCGGCCGCGCAGCCGGCGCCGGACGGACCGGGACACCAGGATCACCCGGTGCAGCGACGAGGGAACGGCGGCAGGAGCGCGGTCACGCATGGCCCGGCTCCCCTCTCGCGTCCGATCGTCCGAGCGCGCCGCCGGACGGGCGGCGCGCGGTCACCCGGCGAGTGTAGGCAGCACGGTGCGCGGGCCGCACCGGGTTTTCAACGGCCTTGGTCGCGTGGGAGGTTCACCGGAAGTCCGGCGCGCCGCAGCGGCAGCGGGAAGGCGTCCGTGACGCCCCGCGGAATGCCCGGCCGTGCCCCCGGCCCCGTCGCCTCGGCCGGAACTCAGCGTGAGTAGAGCTGCGAGACCACCTCGGGCAGCAGGCGTTCGGTGAGCGGTGCGGGCAGCGCCTGCAGCACCGCGAGCACCGGCGCCATCCGGGCGGGCAGCGCGCCGCCCGGCCCGACGCCCGCCGCCGCCAGGGCGAGGGCGGCCTCCTCCGGGGTGAGCGCGTCCGGGTCGAGGCCCGCCGCCAGTTCGACCAGGCCGGGGTCCACGGTCGCGGGCCCCACCTCGCGCGCCCGGGCCACCGCGTCCGCCAACTCGGCCAGCAGGCCGCCGATCCGGGCCGGGTCGGCCACCGCGCCGGTCACGGTCAGGTGCAGGTTGGCCGGGGAGGTGCCGTGCGCGGGCTGCGGCTGCAGGTACCAGCCGCGCAGCCGCATCTCGTCGGCGACCACGAACGGGTCCACGCCGGGGTCGTCCGCGGCCACCGCGACGAGCGAGGCGTCCGGCTCGCCGAGCACCCGGAGCCCGTCGATCTCCCCGATGCCGTCGACGAGTTGACGCACCGCCAGGTGGACCCGGCGCGACAGTTCCACGTATCCCACGGTGCCGATCCGGGACAGGACCGCCCAGGCGGCGGCGAGCGGGCCGGCGGGTTTGGTGCCCTGCAGCGTCGCGTTGACCACCGGGTAGCCGGGCCAGGAGGCGTGCGCGAACCAGCCGTGCCGCCGCAGTTCGGCGTCCCGGAACAGCAGCACGGACGCGCCCTTGGGGGTGTAGCCGTACTTGTGCAGGTCGACGGAGAGTGAGGTGACGCCGGGCACCGACAGGTCGAACGGCGGCGGTTCCGGCAGTCCCTGGGCCAGCCGGAGGTGCCCGAGGTACCAGCCGCCGATGCAGGCGTCGACGTGGCAGAGCACCCCGCGTTCGGCGGCGACGGCGGCGATCGCGGCCACCGGGTCGACGACGCCGTGCGCGTAGGAGGGAGCGGAGGCCACGACCAGGGCGGTGCGCGGGGTCAGGGCGGCCGCGACGTCGTCGGGCCCGACCCGGAAGTCGGCACCCACCGGCACGGTCACCGGGGTGAGGCCGAACAGGTGGGCGGCCTTGTGGAAGGCGGCGTGCGCGGTGACCGGCAGCACGATCTCGGGGGCGGTCACCCCGCGCGTGCGGCGGGCGTGCTCGCGCGCGGTGAGCACGGCGAGCAGGCAGCTCTCGGTGCCGCCGCTGGTGAACGTGCCGGCCGTCCCCGGTGGCCCGCCGAGCAGGTCGGCGGCGCGCGCCACCACCTCGTTCTCCAGGGTGACCACGCTCGGGAAGGCCGTCATGTCCAGGCCGTTGACGCCGGCGACGGCCTCCTGCGCCCGTGCGGCCAGCTCGTCGAGCCCGGGCAGCCCGGCATCGTACACATAGGCCATGGTCCGGCCGCCGTGCACCGGCAGGTCGGTGGCGCGCAGCGCGGCCAGCCGGTCGAGCAGCGCGGCGGCGGTCGCGTCTGTCCGGGCCTCGATGTCGATGTCGGCGGCGTCGGCGTCGGCGTCGGTATTGGTGTCGGCGTCGGTGTCGGCGAGGGCGGAGGTCTGGGCGTCCCGGTCCATGCCGCGGAATCTAGGCCAGGGACGCGGACACACACCAGGCCCGAAGCAGAATATTGTTCACCTTCTGCTGTCGGGCCTGGTCACCGGTGTGGTCAGCGCTTGAGCGTCGGCTTCAGCTCCATCAGCCGGCCGAGCAGGCCGTTGACGAACGACGGCGACTCGTCGGTGGAGAACTCCTTCGCCAGCTGCACCGCCTCGTCCAGCACCACCGCGTCCGGGACGTCGTCCTCCCACAGGAGTTCGTAGGTGCCCAGGCGCAGCACGTTGCGGTCGACGACCGGCATCCGGTCCAGGGTCCAGCCCACGGAGTAGCCGGCCAGCAGCTCGTCGATGCGCGCCGCGTGCTCCGCGTAGCCCTCGACCAGCTGACGGGTGTAGTCGGTGACCGGCGGCTGCCGGTCGTCGGTCCGGGCGAGCCGGATCCAGTCCGCCATGACGGTCGTGGGGGCGGCGCCCCGCTGCTCCGCCTCGAAGAGGATCTGGAAGGCTCGCTTGCGGGCCTTGTTGCGGGCAGCCACGGTTAGCTGTTCACCCGGCCGAGGTAGTCGCCCGTGCGGGTGTCGACCTTCACCTTTTCACCCGTGGTGATGAACAGCGGCACGCCGATCTCGTGGCCGGTCTCCAGGCGGGCCGGCTTGGAGCCGCCGGTGGAGCGGTCGCCCTGCACGCCGGGCTCGGTGTACTCGATGACCAGCTCGACGGAGGCCGGCAGCTCGATGTAGAGGGGCGCGCCCTCGTACATCGCGACGACCGCCTCGAAGCCCTCCAGCAGGTAGTTGGCGGCGTCGCCGACGACCTCGGGGGTGATGTTGATCTGGTCGTACGTCTCCGTGTCCATGAACACGAAGTCGGTGCCGTCCTTGTAGGAGAACTGCATGCCGCGCTTGTCGACGTTGGCCGTCTCGACCTTCACGCCTGCGTTGAAGGTCTTGTCGACGACCTTCCCGGACAGCACGTGCTTCAGCTTGGTGCGCACGAAGGCGGGGCCCTTGCCGGGCTTGACGTGCTGGAACTCGACGACGGTCCAGAGCTGGTCGCCGTCGAGCTTGAGCACGAGGCCGTTCTTGAGGTCGTTCGTGGTGGCCACGGTTGCGGAGTCTCCTGAAAGTGCAGCTTCGGGACCGCGGAAATGCCGCGCCCGGCTCAGAGGGCGAGCAGTTCCTTGGTCGTGATGGTGAGTAGCTCAGGCCCGCCGTCCGCCGTGGGGCGGACGACGAGTGTGTCGTCGATCCGGACCCCGCCACGGCCCGGGAGATGGACCCCCGGCTCGACGGTGACCGGCACGCAAGCGTCCAGTTTACCCATGGCCGCCGGTGACAACTGAGGGTCCTCGTCGATTTCCAGGCCCACGCCGTGCCCCGACCACGGGGCCAGGCCCTCCGCATGGCCGGCGGCGGTGAGCGGGCGGCGGGTCGCGCTGTCCACGTCGCGGCAGGCCACACCGGGTGCGAGCGCCTCACGGCCGGCCCGCTGGGCGTCGAAGACGAGGTCGTACAGCTCGACCTGCCAGCCCGCCGGAGCGGTGCCGATCACGAAGGTGCGGCCGACTTCGCAGCGGTAGCCGCGGTAGCAGGCGCCCAGGCGCACGCTCAGGAAGTCGCCCTCCTCCACCCGCCGGTCGGTCGGCACGTGGCGGGCCGTACCGGAGTGCGGGCCGGTGCCCACGGAGGTGGGGAACGCCGGGCCGTCCGCGCCGTGGTCGACCAGGCGGCGCTCCAGCTCCAGTGCCAGGTGCCGCTCGGTGCGGCCGACCAGGATCGACTCCAGCAGCTCGCCGAGCGCCTGGTCCGCGATCTCGGCGGCGATGCGCAGGGCGGCGATCTCCTGCTCGTCCTTGACCAGCCGCAGCTGCTCGACCGCGCCCGCGAGGTCGGCCAGCGGGAGGTCGCGGGCGACCGAGCGGACGGCGCGGTGGCGCGCCACGGTCAGATGGTGCTCCTCGACCGCGAGGCGGTCGGCGCGCTGCTCCCTGGCCAGGTCGGCCGCGGCCACGGCGGCGTCGGCCTCCGCCGACGGCAGCGTGGAGGTCCGCAGGTCCTCGGGCGGGCGCTCGGCGCCCCGGTCGCCCCGGTCCCCGGGGTCCGCCGGGTCGTCGGGGGGCGTCGCCAGGTGGACCAGGATGTCCTCGGCGCCGGGCCCGACCAGCAGGGCCGCGCCGGGCGGGGCGCAGCCGGTCAGGTACCGCACGTTCGCGGGGCGGGTCACCAGGGCAGCGTCGATCCCGGTCGCCGCACACCTCTCACGCAGCCGGTTCCTGCGGGTCCCATGCACCTCCGCCATGCGGCGAGCTTAGGCTGCCATCGACCGGATCGCCCCTTTTGTGCCGACGTCCGGGCGCGCATCGGCACCGGGGTCCGGCCGGGCGTTCACACCGCCGCCCGGGCGCGGGCCGTGACCGGCCGTCTCACCAGGTCGGCGGGCCCTGGAGGCTGCGGGCGACGACACGGTCCAGCGCGGCCACGGCGGAGGCGACGTCGAGCTGGGAGTTGTCGATGATGGGCAGGCCCGAGCCGTACCAGCCGGCCATGCGGCCGTGGATCCTGGCCACCTCCTCGTCGGAGAGCCGGCGGTTGCCGGAGCGCTCGGCATTGCGGGTGAGCACCACGTCCAGGCCGGGCAGCAGGACGACGGGCAGCAGCCCGGGGCCGACGTGCCGCTTCCAGCCGCCGAGCCCGACCGCGGGCCGGTCAGGGAACACCGCGTCGTCGATGATGCACGACACCCCGTTGGCCAGGAAGTTGCGGGCGGCGAAGCCGCAGGTCCGGCGGGCGAGGCGGTACTGCGCCTCGGAGTGCTCGTTCCACCCGGCCTGCGGGTCGGCGAAGCCGCTGCGCACCCACTCGCGCACGTCGTCCAGGCTGATGTGGGCGGTCGGGGCGCCCCGCTGGTCCGCCCAGTGGCGCGCGATGGTGGTCTTGCCGGCGCCGGCCGCGCCGATCAGCAGCACGGCTATCGGGCCCTGGGGGGCGGGCAGTTGCACCGGCGTCGGCGCGGGCAGCGGGAAGTGCCCGGTGGTGCTCCCCTGCTGGGGGGACGGCCGACCGGGCTGCGGCGCCCCGACAGCGTGCTGCATCTCGGCCCACTCCATCCCGTGCCGGAACCTCGGCTGCTGACATGACCGGCCGGTAGCGCCGTTCGACACCGAACGGTACCGCTCCCGGCATCCGTTGTGTGAACGACCGGGGTGTACAGGTGGTGCCCGTGGGACGTCGGCCCCATGAAGGAACGGCGGGCGCCCCAAGGGGCGCCCGCCGCTGCCCGGTTCGCGCCCGCCGGGAGCCGGAGCCCTACTGCGCGCTCTGCTCCGCGAGGGCGCGCAGGGCCAGCCGGTAGGAGCCGATGCCGAAGCCCGCCACGGTGCCGCTGGCGACCGCGGCGATCACCGAGGTGTGCCGGAACTCCTCGCGGGCGTACGGGTTGGAGATGTGCACCTCGATGAGCGGCGCGGTGCGCTGCGCGGCGGCGTCCCGCATGCCGTACGAGTAGTGGGTGAACGCGCCGGGGTTCAGGACCACGGGGATCCGCCCGTCGGCCGCCTCGTGCAGCCAGCGGATCATCTCGCCCTCGTCGTTGGTCTCCCGCACCTCGACGTCGAAGCCCAGCTCCGCCCCGAGCTTGGTGCACTCCTCGACGAGTCCGGCGTACGACGTCGAGCCGTACACGTCGGGTTCGCGCGAGCCGAGCCGGCCCAGGTTGGGGCCGTTGAGCACCAGGACGCGGCTCAAGCGGACACCTCCCCGTACGCGGCCAGCAGCACCGCCGGGTCCGGGCCCTCCAGCACGGTGGGCTTGGCCAGGCCGTCGAGGACGATGAAGCGCAGCAGGTCGCCGCGGGACTTCTTGTCGACCTTCATGGTCTCCAGCAGCCGCGGCCACTGGTCGCCGCGGTAGGTCAGCGGCAGCCCCACCGACTCCAGCACCCTGCGGTGCCGGTCGGCCGTCGCGTCGTCCAACCGCCCGGCCAGCCGGCCGAGTTCGGCGGCGAAGACCATGCCGACGGAGACCGCGGCGCCGTGCCGCCAGTTGTAGCGCTCGTTCTTCTCGATGGCGTGCGCCAGGGTGTGGCCGTAGTTGAGGATCTCCCGCAGGCCGGACTCCTTGAGGTCGGCGGACACCACCTCGGCCTTGACGCGGATGGCGCGCTCGACGAGTTCCGCGGTGTGCGGGCCCTGCGGGGTGCGGGCGGCGGCCGGGTCGGACTCGACCAGGTCGAGGATGGCCGGGTCGGCGATGAAGCCGGCCTTGATCACCTCGGCGAGCCCGCTGACGTAGTCGTTCGGCGGCAGGCTGTCCAGCGCGGCCAGGTCGCACAGCACGCCGGCCGGCGGGTGGAAGGCGCCGACCAGGTTCTTGCCCTCGGCGGTGTTGATCCCGGTCTTGCCGCCGACCGCGGCGTCGACCATGCCGAGCACGGTGGTGGGCACCGCGATCCAGCGCACGCCGCGCAGCCAGGTCGCCGCGACGAACCCGGCGAGGTCGGTGGTGGCGCCGCCGCCGACGCCGACGATGACGTCGGTGCGGGTGAAGCCGGTCTGGCCGAGCGCCTTCCAGCAGTAGGCGGCGACCTCGGCGGTCTTGGCCTCCTCGGCGTTCGGCAGCTGGATCGCGATCGCCTGGTAGCCCTGCTCGGCCAGGTCCTCGCGGATCGCCTCGCCGGTGCCGGCCAGCGCCTCGGGGTGCAGCACCGCGACGCGCAGCGCCTTGTCGCCGATCAACCCGGGCAGCTCGCCGAGGAGTTGGTGGCCGACGAGCACCTCGTACGGTGCGGTGCCCGCCGAGCCGCCGACCTGGATGCGGGTGGGAGGCGCGGTCTGCCCCGCGGCCTGGGCGTTGTCGCTCATGCGTCCTTCAGTTGGAGTGCGTCGAGGACGGCGTCGGCCACGTCCTCCGGGGTCCGGTCGTCGGTGGGCACCACGGCGCGGGCGACCTCGGTGTACAACGGCCGCCTGGCGTCCATCAGTTCGCGCCAGCGCTGCCGCGGGTTGACGGCGAGCAGCGGGCGGGGGGCATCGAGGCCGACCCGGCGGACGGCGTCGTGCAGGCCGACCTCCAGGAAGACCACCGGCAGCCCGGCGAGCAGGGTGCGGGTGCCGTCGTCCATGACGGCGCCGCCGCCGAGCGACAGCACCCCGTCGTGCTCGGCCAGCGCGGCCCGCACGGCGGCCCGTTCCAGCTCGCGGAAGTGCGGCTCGCCCTCGTCGATGAAGATCTCCGCGATGGGCTTGCCCGCGGTGGCCTCGATGTCGCCGTCGGTGTCCCGGTAGACCACGCCGAGCCGGGCGGCGAGCACCCGGCCGACGGTGGTCTTGCCGGCGCCGGGCGGCCCGACGAGGACGATCCGCGGCGGCCCCGCGGCCGGCCGGGCGGTCACCGGATGGCCAGGTGGTCGAGGAAGTCGGTCACGTTGCGCCGGGTCTGGGCCACCGAGTCGCCGCCGAACTTCTCGGCGACGGCGTCGGCGAGCACCAGGGCGACCATCGCCTCGGCGACGATGCCGGCGGCCGGCACCGCGCACACGTCGGAGCGCTGGTGGTGGGCCTGGGCGACCTCGCCGGTGGCGACGTCGATGGTGGCCAGGGCGCGCGGCACGGTCGCGATGGGCTTCATCGCGGCGCGCACCCGCAGCACCTCGCCGGTGCTCATGCCGCCCTCGGTGCCGCCGGAGCGGCCGGAGGCGCGGCGCACGCCCTCGGGGGTCGGCACGATCTCGTCGTGCGCCTGCGAGCCGGGCACCCGGGCCAGGTCGAAGCCGTCGCCGACCTCGACGCCCTTGATGGCCTGGATGCCCATCAGCGCTCCGGCGAGCCGCGCGTCGAGCCTGCGGTCCCAGTGGACGTGCGAGCCGAGGCCGACCGGCACGCCGTAGGCGAGCACCTCGACGACACCGCCGAGGGTGTCGCCGTCCTTGTGGGCCTGGTCGATCTCGGCGACCATCGCCTTGCTCGCGTCGGCGTCCAGGCAGCGCACCGGGTCGGCGTCCAGCCGGGCCTCGTCGCCGGGCACCGGGACGACGCCGTACGGGGCCTTGGCGCGGGCGAGTTCGACCACGTGGGAGACGATCTCGATGCCCGCGGTCTCCTTGAGGTAGGAGCGGGCGACCGCGCCGAGCGCGACCCGCGCGGCGGTCTCGCGGGCGCTGGCCCGCTCCAGCACCGGCCGGGCCTCGTCCAGGTCGTACTTCTGCATGCCGGCCAGGTCGGCGTGGCCCGGGCGGGGCCGGGTCAGCGGCGCGTTGCGGGCCAGGCCGGCGAGCACCTCGGGGTCGACCGGGTCGGCGGCCATCACCTGCTCCCACTTGGGCCACTCGGTGTTGCCGACCATGATCGCCACCGGGCTGCCCATGGTCAGCCCGTGCCGCACGCCGCCGATGAAGGTGATCTCGTCACGCTCGAACTTCATCCGCGCGCCGCGTCCGTAGCCGAGCCGCCGCCGGGCGAGCGCGTCGGCGACCAGCTCGGTGGTCACCGGCACGCCGGAGGGCAGACCCTCCAGCGTCGCGACGAGTGCGGGGCCGTGCGACTCCCCCGCGGTCAGCCAGCGCAACCTGCTCAACGGCGTGCTCCCTCGATTCGGCGCCCGGTGGAACGCCCCCTGGGGCGCTCCGGTGCTGCGCGTCCGATCCTCCCACGATCCGCCGCCGGAACCGGACCCGGTCCAGCGTGCGGACGGCCGCCGAGCAGGCCGTCTCGACCGCGGATCGAGCGCGGGCCGATGCGCGGACCGGCGTCGGGGGCCGCTGCCGTGTCAGTGCGCGGCCAGGGCCGCCTCGCCGGCGGCGCGCATGGCGGCGAGCGGGGCGGGGGCGCGGCCGGTGTGCTGCTCGACCTGGAGGACGGCCTGGTGGACCAGCAGGTCGAGACCACCGACGACCGCGCCGGAGCGGGCGGACCAGGCCGCGGCCAGGGCCGTCGGCCACGGGTCGTAGAGCACGTCGAACAGGGCGCCGGGGGCGTCCGGGACGGCGTCGGCCAGATGGTCGGCGGCACCAGCCGGCGTGGTGTTGACGACCAGCGGCTCGCCGAGCGCCTTCGCCGCGTCGGTCCAGTCGGCGGTGTGCACGGACACGCCGAGGCGCTCGCCCCACTGCCGCATCTCCGCGGCCCTGGCCGGACCGCGCACGTACGCGGTGACCTCGCCGCGGCAGATCTGGGCGAGGGCGGCGAGCGCCGAGGAGGCGGTCGCGCCGGCGCCCAGGACCGCGGCCGACGGCACCGACGTCACGCCGCGCTCGCGCAGCGCCGCGACCATGCCGGGGATGTCGGTGTTGTCGCCGAGACGCCGGCCGTCGGCGGTGAACACCACGGTGTTCACCGCCTCGACCGACGCCGCGGTCGGCGTGACCTCGTCCAGCAGCGGCAGGATCGCCCGCTTCAGCGGCATGGTCAGCGACAGCCCCGCCCACTGCGCCGGGTCGAGACCGTCGACGAAGCCGGGCAGCGCCACCTCGTCCACCTCGAACCGGTCGTAGCGCCAGCCGTCCAGCCCGAGCGCGGCGTACGCGGCGCGGTGCAGCACGGGTGACAGCGAGTGGGCGATCGGCGACCCGAGCACGGCCGCGCGATGCTGACCGGTCACCCGCCGTGCTCCTTCTGGTACTTGTTGAACTCCGCCACGTTCTTCTGGTGGTCCGCATACGTGACGGCGAACCGGGTGTCGTGCGGCTTCACGGTCACGAAGTACAGCCACTTCCCGGGGGTCGGGTTCAGCGCCGCCTCGATGGCGTCGTGGCCCGGGTTGTCGATCGGCCCCGGCGGCAGTCCCTTGTGCGTGTAGGTGTTGTACGGGGACGGGTACTGGGTGTCCTTCGTCGAGGTGTCGAGCGTGGACCGGCCCATGGCGTAGTTGATGGTGGAGTCGAACCCGAGCGCCGTGCCCTGGTCGAGCCGGTTGTAGATGACGCGGGAGACCTTGCCGAAGTCCTCCGGGTCCTGCGCCTCGGCCTGGATCAGGCTCGCGATGGTGATGATCTCCCGCGGCGTCCTGTGGAGCTTGGCCGCGTCGGCCTGCAGGTCGTCCTTCGTGTACTCCGCGTTGGCGCGGCTGACCATCTGCTTGATGAGGTCCGCCGGCTTCGTCCCCTTGGCGACGCTGTACTTGGCCGGCCACAGGAAGCCCTCGATGTCGCCCTTCGCCCAGGAGGGCAGGCCGACGTTGACGCCCTTGACGCTCTTGGC
>Ga0136643_10012713_pt1 | contig 12552 bp, 5 predicted proteins | sample TergutLab28metaG_FD_96883 | JGI IMG/M metagenome (GOLD analysis project Ga0136643, IMG submission 96883) | Labiotermes labralis P1 segment gut microbial communities from Petit-Saut dam, French Guiana - Lab288 P1 (version 3) (version 3) | ecosystem: Host-associated > Arthropoda: Insects >...
CTCCGCGTTGATAGTTTGGCCCTTTGGAAGATAATCAGTGAGGAGGATGCCGTCTTGATCCCAAAAAATCGAGGCGAGAACTTTTCCAGCGGATTTTTGCACTGGAATTTTTCGGGGCGAGATGAGCCGCTATGCCGCCACTCCATTTATTGTTGCTTTGTCTCCGGGTCATAGTGATATAACCAGGTTTCGACCATGATCACCAATCGCGACAGGAAATCATTTGGATCGCGCCGAAAAAATTCAGACTTTGCTCAGACGACTGGCACCGTTGATGTTTTTGATCAGAGTTCAGGCATTTCGGGACTCACTTCGCGGAGAGCTTCCGCATGTCCAAATCTTAATGAATGATGGACCCAACCCGCTCACGTGAGATTTCTCAGTTGCTGAGCTATTGATTTCGCCGAAACCCGGTGGTCTTGCAAGATTAGCTCGTGAATTTGATCAATAATCTCTGGGGTGGTCAATGTTTTGGGTCGTCCAGGACGAGGCGCAACACAGGTGGAAAAATCACTACGTTTAAAGTAAACCCCCCAGTTTTTTACGGTGGCATACGATGGTGCATGTTCCCCTAATGTTTATGTTAGAATGGCGTGAATTTCCTTCGGCGTCTTGCCTTGCAGGGGTGGGGGGGGGGGGGGCTTTGACGGCCCGCGTCTCCATGTTGTTGAAAAAGCGCGCTTCGCCTGACATGCTTCCTTTCGACCCCTGCAACAAGAAAAGACTTGCAATTCGGCACACGAACAGATCCATCTTTCCAACGACACTGTCGAGTCCATCCTACGACATCGGGAAGTAGGTCGGGCCAAGAACTTATCAGCACCCCTCGTACATTGCATGTATCTCATTGAGACTACCAGTAATGTACCGCGTGTCCTACAAGTGCGCTGTCATTGGGAAAAGTCTTGCGAAGCAAATGATCACATTGATGTCCCTCTGTTGCTCGCTCTGGTTGATACGATGCTGCCCACTACATCGCATGCGTTGTGAAGTCTGGGGTGTTATGTCTGTAGTAGCAGCACGCATATATTGTGTGTGTTTGTCAATGGCACGCGCGTTGGTATAGTACAAACGTAGTCTGTTTGGATACTGAAATTCCTTTATCTGTCGTTGGCTAAGGCCAGAAGCATGAAAAAGGACAACCTGTGCCTTTTCCTGAACAGTGTCCATCTCACTTGCATCACTCATGTGTAATTTCTACCTGTAAAAAAATGTTTCATGTGAGATCGCAGGTCTCTTGCATCACGTAACTTTTCTTAGGTCCGTCAATACCATTTTTTTTTCAATAATTGTTAAGCGTTTCGTGTTTCGAGGCTTTTCTCTCGCTCGAGACTGGCAGGTGTTACAAACGTATGTGGAGTTTATCAAATTTTTGTATGATCTTTCCGAAGTGGCGAAATATTTGTCATTGACTGCTATATGCTGTGTGTTATCGTAACGGGTTAGGCAGTTCAGTGCCTGTACTTGCTTCGAAACGATCTTTCCAGCGTATGAATGGTCTTCCTCTTTTCCCTGTAGATTTACAATTGCACTTTGGCTTCGACCGCATGTTCTAACTCAGTCGAGATCTTAAAACCATATTTCCAGTGTCCCCTTACTCTTCCTCGTTGTTATGTAGGTCTATAATTCGGTGATGTTTTCAGCCATACACATTTTGTCGTGTCTTAAAGGTTTGGGCTTGTGCCGATTTTACATTCCAGGTTCCAGGGTCTCCTTGGTCTTCAGCTTCGGCGTATTTGTTATCCTTGTGGGTTATGTCATAATGTGTTCGGTCACATGTCTTCAAGGTTTACGCAGTCCAGTGCCTGCACGAGCCCTACAATTTTCCCAGTATCTCCTTGATCTTCCTCTTATTCTTCCCCATTGTAGGTTTATTTCAGCCACCTGTCTCGTTCTATGGGCGGGAATTTTCGTCTACTCTCTTCTGTTTGTGTCCGTGCACAATTATATTTAGAGAGGGGTTTGTCTGTAGAATTTTTAAGATTCATTGATTACAACTTTGTATACCGGTTTTGCCCTTATGTTCATTTATTGCAGATATAAATGCATTGTTTTAAAAACTGCAGTATAAGCAATTTCAGAAATTATTGTTGCTTGTTGTTAGTTACGTATCCACCAGAATGCAGAAATGTTTCACAACAGATATACAGAGTGTATTTGGATAACACCGATACACTTCCAGGTCGCGTAGGTGGGTTCAAGATATACTCCAAAAACTTAGTCCGAGTTGTGCGTTTCGTTTCATCACTGAGATACAGACGAAAGAACTGCCGTTGCAGTTGGCAACTATCTCTGCGCCGTTCTCGCTGTCCGTAGGACTGAAGTGTATCGTTCTACATGGCTAGTCTCACCGCATTAAAATCAGCGGTTCATTCCTCACTATATTATTAAATGAATGTGCCCATGGCTCGGAGGTTATATGAAATTTTTCCCAATCGGCGAGTTCCCTACCACAGCACGTTAGTACCCATAAATCGGCGGCTAAGTGAGACTAGATGTTTCAGTGTCATCAAAGATAATTGTTGACGGGGGAGGGCTGTCCGCACTCCTATGTTGCAGGAAGCGTTACTGATTGTTGCTGCTGACACCCTCAATCAGCACACGTCTATTTGGGCGCGACGTTCATGCATCTTATGCTACAGTTTGGCAGGTCGTGCGTCAACCTCAGGTGTATCTGTAGCATTGGTGACAAGTTGTCATTGGGCCCAGCAGATTACCCCAGGCGACAGAAGTTTGGTCATAAGTATCTCCATCGCTCGATTCCCCACCGCTGTGCTCGAAGTAGATGAGGGATCCTCTAATCGAGAGAGTTTTATCAGTTATAAGCTGTACCACCATGTTTGGGCGAAAGTAAACCGCGCGCAACGGTCGAACAAAGCCACTAGCAAAGATATTCCGTAAAGTCTTGAGTGGTGGTGTTCATAATTTTCTCATAGGCCATACATACTTCTGCACTCTTGACGGGACCTGTCTACAGGAACTTAATGGAGCCGTTATTTCCAGAATTGCTGGAGGATGTGCCGCTAGACTTTTTCCGAATTGTGAGACGGAGCTTCCACGTTTTTCGACATGGAGCGCTACAATACAAGAACACTGTTTTTCCTGTACGGTGGTCGTTTCTTTTGGCCTGCTTGCTCACCTCAATTAGTTCCGTTGATTGTTTTTGTCTGTGGACATCTCCGATGTCTACCTGTCTCCTCTGCGAGACTTCAGTAGAGCTAGAGAGCTAGAAGATGATCATCTACTCACGATTCAATCAGCATGTGACAGATACTTGGTGTTTTTGACCGAGTACGACAGTCAACTGTGTGTCGCTGTGGGTTGTACAATGAAGCCTCTGGTCGTCGCTTTGAACAGATACTTTCTGTAATTGCCCTGGTAGTACTGAAATGCCTGTTCATCATCACACTGTGTCAGTGGTACCTTTGCACAATTAAATTTTTTTCTTCAATTACGTATGGTATTTTCAGTCACGCTTTTCAACCTCAGTCCTGCCACCGAAGAAAGCGTTACCTGGCGTCCCCTGTTATCTAAATGGGACATGCAGACTTCGCATATTCTGCCCGTTACTCGGAAAATATATACCTGACAATGGTGCATTTATCTGGTTGCATGTCGGTGATGACCAAGCACGAGGAACTTTGCGCTATGCAAATGTGCAAGATATGCGGCGACAGAGGCGCAGGAATGGTCTTAAACACGACAGGATTAACGGCGTTGTATCTGTCTGCAACTGTGTAACGAGGAGACGCATGCAACTTGGATTAATTTTGTAGAGAATGCCTCGAACCCACCTACAATCCATAGAACTTCGTCCGTTGTTATTTAAATACACCCTGGATACATCATCCTGATATTCATTTTGTCACGCGGTAATTAGTGCACGGCGAAGCGTTTTTCATAGAATTAATCCGGCTCGTTTTATGCTTTAGGTAAAGCGGAGGTTTCATTTACCGACGTCACAGGAAATTAAATTGTCTCTACAACTTTCAGGTTAGATCCTCCAGTATCACGTTTAATTCGCATAATTTCAGTGCTAGAAATGAAACCTGTAGGTCACGAATATGAGTGTGACTACCACATTTGCGTTCATTGCCTGCATTTCGTGCATAGAAACTGTGCTGAGTATGCACAAATTCTGTAGCAGGTAGTACAGTTCAGTCAATGATGCGCACAATGGCGATACTTGCAATTTCTTAAGATTCTAAGAATAATGGTCACTACAGTCGCGTTGGGCTCTCGAACCTGTCACTGGGTACGGTTGGTAGGCTTGGAAGACTCTAAGTTACTGTATGGCACTTGTCAGTCCCTCCCACCACTGGCCACTGCAGAATAGGATCCACTCGTCGGATGATGTTCTTCGGATGCCATAATAACGCCCAGTTTATCGCTTTATTGACGGATTACACGACGGTTTCCCAGCAAGCCATGAGGGCGTATAAGGGACGTAGAAGTAAACTTAACACGTCACTTCGTTGGCGCTGTAAGATAAAACTGACTGGTCAACTTCATGCTTTGGTACCCCCCGCAGCAGACCTTTCTTACTCATTAATGCATCCACATCATAATATAATCAATATTTATGCTACCATCAATAATGTCAACGTATCATGTTCATTCCTTAATGTCACACCTATTTACATATTTCTGAGCGTTTGTATTACAGCAATTTACAGTAAATTTGGCTTATTAAAGGAAGATTGTAGACGCGTGGAAGCAAACAGAAATTTCATAGTAGATTTTGATCGGAAAACTTGGAGGGGAGCGACCTGTGTGAAGACCTAAGTGTTGATTGTAGGTTGTCAAAACAGATAGCAAAGAAATAGGTTTCGATGATGACTGAATTTATTTGGCGCAAGATAGAGAATAGTGGCACTCTTAAAAAAAATACGGCGGGGAAACTACGCGTTCAGTAAGAGTTGGGAGGGGACTTTTTTGGTGGCTGAACGACTGCTGGCTCATCAAGAAGGGCTTTGGCAAAGTCGGTGCTCAAACTCAGGTGCTCTGCCTCGTACCATCACTGCATGCACGGTGCTGCCATCACACGTCAGTGCGCTCTACTACCGGTACTACTAGCCGTGCTAAAATCATACGCATGTCGCGCTTCAAAACAGCCGCTTACGTAACACGGCTGTCGTCCTTGTCGTGGCAGATTACGAACGCGTACCTGAATATTGTATGTTCTTTGACAGTATATTTACTAGGCAAGGCTGGATGCTATGTCATGTAGATCTACAACCAAAAAGCTAAATATGGCGGAGACACGCTTCCTGCTAGTCGCCGTCTCTTTGTCCGTTTTGCCATACGTGCGCATGGAGCACGTTGTTGGACCGTGACATTGGAACCTTATTACTATCACGAGGATTTTGCTTATGTTAACGGATTTCCCAATTTCGCTGGAGGCCTTTACGTGGTCACACTAGTGACTAGTTCTACAAGTGACAATATTTCCTTTAAGGGGGGGCGGAGGGAGATGGTGGGATAAATGTCTGGAGTTTAAAACCAGAGTGGCTTCGTCACGTGGACTGAGGGCTTTTGCGACATTGGATAGAGTCATTTATTGGTGATTGTGGGTCATGGCTCCTCTTTTAATTATACCCTGCCATTTGCCTTACAACTGAGGGAATCACGAAATACCTCAGTCAGGATAGTCGGAAAAGTGCTAGGCAGAGTTTGCTCTGTCGATCCGGCGGCATTGTCGCGGGCAGTCACGACTGCATCATTGATTTCCAGTCTCTTTCGACTAAGGTATCGTGAATTAGTTCTATGCAACTTTGGACAGCCGCCCATCGGGACAAGTTTCTTCCGTGTTGCTGAACTAAGGGAATCCCCGCACCAGGTAACTTTAACTCGGAACTCGCAGGCCGTGCTCTTGTGTCAAATTCTCGTGGATGTGACTGTTGCTAATGTACGTACGTATCACTTGTACGTTAGTTGCTGTGCGAAGACATCTGGATTGAATCACGGATAGCTTCCTCGATAGGTCTAGATGGGTCACGCATAGTTCATGGTCTACTTACGACACATCTTTTTGATGGACCCGCCGCTACCTCTATTAAGGAGGAGGCCTTGTATCCCCAGTCTCTGGGCTGCCCTTTTTTTAATCTGATTTACCTGCGTCGACCGGGCCAGCTATGCATCGAGAGTCACATGAAGATACCAAGCTGTATCGACCCACTGGAATGGCTCCGCAAAGATCTGTGTAGTCGGTATAGCGACTAGGCTATGAGCTGCACAACAGAGGAATAATTGTAGTTCGATTCCCGGCAGGGATATAGTAGTTTCATTATCTTCAAAGTGTCGAGACGGATTCTGGGGCTCACCCAGCCTCCTATTCCATGGACACCGAGGGAGCTTTCCTCGTAGTGTAAAGCTGACAACTCACCTCCCTCTAGTTCCGGGTTAAGAACGACTGGGTCTGTGCCTCCAGTTTTCCATATGCTTTCGTGGCGTGTACAGGTACAAGTTTGCTTTTTCTTCGCCTTACAGGACACTAAATACAAGTACAAAGGCAACTTCACACTGAGTCGACGGTTGCGAAATTATGAAGGGTAACTATGTATATCACGTGTATTAGCATTATGGAACTGCATTTCGCCCACAAGGCGTATTTGTCTCGTGTGACTGTCACGATTAACAGCGATTACGTATTTATGAAAACAATATTAAATGGGTGGTCTGTTTAATAAAGGCACAACAGTGGTACAGACCTCCAACAGGAAGACGTGAAAGGGATGAAAGGATGTTAAAATGGATTGTAGAGAAAGTAAATGCTTGTCAGTAATCTTTATATTTGTAGTATGTTGTGATGAATGACTAGTGAATTGTAAAGGATGTGAAAGGAATTGGTTTTGGCCTAAGCCTGGTATGTTTGTGGAGATACTAATGAAAACCATGAAAAGCCTCCCAAGATAGCTTGTTTCCGGGCCGAGATACGAGCCCGGGATATTCTAAATGGAAACTACGAGTGTAGTTGCTAGACTACGACGGTACTGTACAATAAATGAGTGTACGTAACGCGGAGGATTAGCACCTTGGCATTAGTTCGAAGTGAGTGGTGAGCTTCACCCTCCGGTTGTTTTATTTAGCAAGTTACCTAGACCACAGAAGAAATTCGAACTCGCTCCTGCTGGAACAGTGCCGTTAAATATGTTTTCGCACCGGGCCGTAGCAGCAGAAGCGTTGCTAGTGGGGAAGGTCGACACAGCTTATGGGATGGGAAGGGGACGGGCGGTGCAATAGGCAAGAAGTTGGGAACGGAGCGCATTCAGTGATTCGTGGGCTGGCGGTCAGAACAGTGCGACAATCAATAAGACAGCTGATGTTGTGGCGGAAGGTGAGTACAGCAACAAGTGGCTGCATATGTTTCACAAATCCAGCAGGTGGATTCACCAGCCATAGCTGTCATATGTTCGAATGCTTATTAACTCGTAGGGTGTGTTCAGGCGCTTAATGTACTTATTAGGCCGAACAGCAATTGTTTTCCTAAACATGCCGTTGGTCGTAGTAAAAATGGAGACGAAGTTTTCTATGAGGGTAGAATTGAATATTAGTCAAATGAGCTTCGTGCTTTAATTAAGCGGAATGCGAGGCCCCTCTCCCATACAAATACTGGGTACAATTCCTTTATTTGGCGCGCTCGCTAAGCGGAATTGCCAGAGTGCGCCTCTTGCTTTGCCGAGTAACCAAGCGAGAACCGCTAAATAGGCTTTAGTGACGTTCTGGTGGTAGAATTTTACTGAAATCTATGTATGTAATTTCGACTCAGATCCAACTACAGTAACGGACACTGTACGTAAAAATTCACACGTGTTTTCTTGCCTTCATCTTGAGAGTAATACACTAAATCTTTATCGGAGCGAAAGCCTGCTTGAACAAAACTTGCACAGAAAACTGTAGCACGTAGTTTGCGTCGGGTGCGCTTTGTCGTATGCCTTAGGAGTTTCTGAATTATTGAACGAAAGGGAGTGAACGCTACGGAATTGCTACTATATGCATATATTTAACGACTTGTTACTCTAATATGCTAAGTTCACCAACACGCTCCTATTTCGCCCCCAAAACGCATTGAATCCGGGGACAAGGAAAGACGAAAAAAGGAAAACTGGGATGAGGGTATAGCGAGAAACACTGCCTTTATTACAGGAACATAGAAACTTTGCGGCTGTAGGTTCCCAAGCAGTGTCCACTTGTCCTTTTGGTAAAAGAAAGTGGAAGGCAAGGTATGGTGTTAGGAAGGTAAAGTGATAGGAAGTGGACTATTTGCAATATGTACTAAACGAAGGAAGTTGAGCGGTTCGTGTATTTGTGGTGAAGTTTGACATTTGACTTGGGTGCGATGGGGGGGCGGGGGTGTGCATGAAAAACAAGCAGTGCAATGTGCAGTATTGGTGCGAACTGGGAATTACTCTAATCGAAGAAAACCACGGAACACACTCGAGTCGCCCGGGCGTGAAACCTGCTGTGTGCATGCTGACTTTAGCCAGGCGGCAGGCATTCAAATGAGCGAACCTTAACCGTTGTCTCTAAATGCTCAGTTTTATTTTAAAAGTACACAACTGTGAGGTTTGTTTGTGACCGCTCCTGTGGTTGGGTAAGGTGAAATATGAGTAGCATAAAGTAGTGGAGGGTAAAAAGGTGTAGGTGTGAGATTTGTTTGTCTCGTGCTTTGGATGAACAACGGACATTGCAAGTGACAAGTGGGGGGTAAAAATTGTCGGTCTTTTACCGGCAATTTGAAGTGGGTCGTCTCCGAGGATTTTAAGACACTTATGCAAGTAACATTTGAAAATGCGGGGGGGGGGGGTTTTTTCCTCCTTCTTTTACATTGATCGTCGTCTTCGTTCCTTCCGGCTTTGGATTTGTTCCAGTGTTGGGACCTGATCGCTTTGCCCGCCAATGGAACGTACCCTTCTGAATGTTTTCAGCAGTGGGGTAACCTGGAACGAGATCTTCAGTCTTCCTTCAAATGTTTGTGCGGTGTGGGTAGTAAAATATGAACATTGTATAAGCTCATAGGTGGTCGTCAGACGGATGAATACTTCATTTTGATATTGTTTCCTTCTACTGCCATAATTAAAATGTGGTTTGTCTTCTCTGACGCCATTAATAGCAGATATTATGATTGCCCTACGTAGTGGTTCTCTTGCAAGAAATGACAGGATGTGCTGATCTGAATAATATTTAAGATTTCAGTGTCCACGCCACAGAAAACACACTTCTTCATTACAAATACCAACCAGTTTTTTAGGGAAATATTTGCTGTTAATTGTACTGATCACGCGAAACACATAAATATAATATGTGGACAAGATGCATTAGTTTTTAATGAAAGAATGTTGTGCATATACCAATCATGGCCCTTTAAAGGCACGAAGGGTTTGTTAAGCTTGTGTCCGCAAAATTCTGTGTGATGATGGTAGCAATCGTTGATAAAATAAAAAAATCCGCGACTAGTACGCCAATATATCTCAAGCCTGTTATACAATGAATCATAAAAAACAAGTTAAAAAGAATTGGCAACAAAATTCGACAACGTAGATGGGGGAGTCTGGTGTTCGTAATTGTTAAATAAAGTACTTAGCTATAGCTAGGATTTCTGGGTCCACCACAAACATCGTTTGCTTTTCAGATTCTGGTAAATGTCGCAAGGGGGGGGGGGAGTCACTGGCATTGTCCGTTTCGCTGCAGGATTGGTCTCTCAAGAGAATGAAAGAACTATTTCATTTTCTTGAAAGCGTCACGTGTGTGTTCTTCTGATTGTTGCTGACTTCTGTTTGAACTAGCTTTTGCTTTCCCAATTCATTAAGTCCTCAATCCCTTAAAGGCGAAGCTTAAGTGAATAATATATGATTTTAGTTCGTACCTCACAGAAAACATATCTGTGGTGAAGTTCATTCGGCTAATGAGGTTTCCGGATGTCGTCTTTGTTTTTTTTTGAAATCTAATTGAAACTGGGTAAAATGTCGAGTTATTTAACTCTAAACCAGTTGGCGTATATGAATATCACTACATGATAACGTGTTAACGTCTATTTATTTAGAAAGAAGAGTTTTTGTACCACAATATGTAACTTGCTTAAAGCCCTTTGACGTTTCAACGGGAAGTTGTAGTTATTGACAACGTTATTGAATTCGGAGTTTGTAGAAATCTTTTCCTCTCCGCGTGAAACATTTCTTTTGCCTAAGAAACAGTCTTCGTCAAAAATGTCTCGTCGCTGTAGCTTATAATTGCGGGAAGATGGCTACTGTTAGATGTGGAGGATACAACGACTTGGGGCAAGCTGTGCGGCTGTCTATAGGTGTGCTACGAAAGCTTCTAGGCAGAGGGGGACACAGCAGTATCACTATGTGCTTCCGGTTTGGGGTAGCTGTGCACTAACGTTTCATAACCGTCAAACTGTACGGAAAGTAAGGCAGCGACATCAACAAACAGCAAGAACGGCAGTGTACGTGCAGTACAGTATAGTATAGTTACATGATGGCGCGTCTGCGTAACTTGCTTTCAATGATAATGAAAGAATGCGTTATTTGTGTGTTGTTGAGCTGCGTGTCACTGTAAACACATTAAAATATTGGGTGTTGCGCAAAAAAAGAACTTTGTGGCGAAATTTTTGTTGCCGGCAACAGTAAAACTTCCTTCGGTCTGCACTCAAAGTGACCGATGTACCGGGGTGCTGATAAGTCCCTAGTCCGACCAGGAAGGAAACAAGCTGCGCCTGTCAAAAGTGTGATGGGCAGAGGAATGGATTGATTTGGCTAGGGTAGGGACAGGTGGTGGACTTTTGTGAATGTGGTAATGAACCTCCAAGTTTCACAAAATGCAGGGAATATGGCGCGTTTCCTTCCTGGTCTGTCTAAGGACTTGTCAGCACCTCTGCATTTGTCCGATTTTGAGCGAATTTGGAGTTTCGCGACAGTTTTAAAAAAAATACTTAATATTAAATTTCACAGACATCCGTTTAGTCAGAATCGCGCTGATACATGCCGACACAGGACGGACGGACGGATATGACGAAGCTAATAGGAGCTTCTCGCAGATCTGTTACAAATAGGGCTGGTGGTATGAGATGGATTAAACTGACTCAGGATAGGGTCTAATGACTGGATCTGTGAAAGAGGCGGGGAAGTCACTGAACACTTGGGCACCGTCAGACTCTCAAAAGGATTTAGAGAGGAGCACAAAACTCACACACGGGTCGGCACGACATGCACAGACAAAATCTCTATATCGTGTGTCCATATAGACCTATCTAGATTCAGTGACGTTTGCTACCAATTTGATAGGTTTTCGTGTTCGAATCTGTGCCTGTAGATTGACTGTCCTGAGCACGGCCGGCGCTTCCCTTAATCCCGCTCCCTCCCATTTGAAACATGAACTGTCTCACAGATTCATTGCAGTGACACGAAATTTCCGGATGCTGTGGAGTATATATAGAGTTATTGGTTTGGTAATTGTTGAAACAGTTCTGTTTTTATGCTGCATGGTATTGTTATATAGCTTTCAGATGTTACGGTGTGAGCAAAAGAGCAGGAGAACATAATTTTCATTTAGTAGAAATGAAAAAATATCGCCCTTAAAATTGGGGCCGGTTGGTTCATCTCAGCTACCGCGCTGGCCCCAGTCGAGAATGAGCTTTGGAGGCTTTTCGAAAGGCCTGACCACAATTCGCGCCTGGCACTGTAAACAGAGACTTGCCCAATTCCAAATAATATACAGTCCCAGTCAACAGTGTAAGTCCCGCATAATTAACATGGTGTGGTTAAATAATTATCAATTACCGTCAGACATAGACGATAATGAACGATGAATTGGAAAGGCTGTGACAAGCGATCTTGGCATATGTGCGGTTCAAATAGTGGCATGTGTACGGAGAACACGAAAAGCCTTAGGCGATGTCTGACCAGATATTTGAAATTTGGTTTTCCGAATACGCAATAGCAGTACTAACGACCAAATCGCTACGCAAGAAATGGCTGATGTGGTCAGTAAAGGAAAGTGACTTGTGGGCTACAGCACATTGCATGCTTTTTACATGTACAATTCAGGTGGCAACAGAGAGCCACCGGCTGCAGTACCCTTACGTGAATAAATTATAGCTAAGAACAAAGACCGGTGGCTGGGTCAGAGGTTGTGGCTGTAGATTCCTGGAAGTGAACCTGCATCGAATGGTTGGCTGTATGCAGCGTGTAATGTTAATTTGTGGCAACTCTGCTAGCGTGTGCTTTACTCCTTTTTTTGGGGGGGGGGTAAGTTTTTTGACCTAACTAAGCACATGGCCATGTCTCGAGATCAGAATGCAGGACGAATTCACAGTGTGAGGGTTGATAATGGTACCTTCGAGAGGGTGAAAGAGTTTAAATATTTGGGAACAACTTTAACATATCAAAATTCTATTGCGGAAGAAATTAAGAGCAGGTTGAAGTAAGGAAATGCTTGCTATCATTCGGTGCAGAATCTTTTGTCTTCCAGGTTGCTATCCAAAAATTTAAAGATCAAGATATATAGAACTATAATTTTGTCTGTTGTTTTGTATGGGTGTGAAACTTGGTC
>Ga0136643_10012716_pt1 | contig 12550 bp, 12 predicted proteins | sample TergutLab28metaG_FD_96883 | JGI IMG/M metagenome (GOLD analysis project Ga0136643, IMG submission 96883) | Labiotermes labralis P1 segment gut microbial communities from Petit-Saut dam, French Guiana - Lab288 P1 (version 3) (version 3) | ecosystem: Host-associated > Arthropoda: Insects >...
GTTTCATTTGTGGTGTTGCCTTAGATTAAAAGTTGTTATGCATTTGGATAAGTATAGTATTTTAATAGTCGGACATTCTAAACTCTTCAGTATATGTTACAGTAAGTAAAATTTACCAACACGTGTTTTAATGAAAACTGTGTAAATTGATTATATAGCAGTTCTTGGATGCTGTGGATAAGTACAATTTGGATGAACTGTGTAGTACACATGCAGTGACACATGGGTCCCTGTCATGCTGAAATGGGCATTCTTAGGTTGTGGATGGAGGATACAACTGTGAATATATTAAGCAGTCATGGATAACTGACAAGGAGTGGTCCTTCAGCCAGGTGTTGGGCAAGTTGCTAGCAACTTCTCACTGTGAAAACTTCACATTTTATCACAGTGCTTCAGAGTGTGCCTTGTAATGATGTAAGCAACAGAAAATTGACATGATATTTGGAAATTGGACTGTGGGGAGCCTGTATAGGTCATGGTCACTGAAGACAATGGCTAAGAGAATTAGTGAAATAGATTGGATTTGTTGCAAGTACAGTAAGATGGGACAAGGGAACACTACACAAGCAGAGGATTGTACTTTTCTATTTCAGTTAGAAAAGGAAATGGAAGTCGTGAGTCAGAGAGAGTATTTTTTGTGCATCAGCATTTGTGAGCAGAGGTATGTCATATGTAGTGCTGAGAGGTCACTGGTGTGATGCTAGTGTTCTGAATTTACTTGTCCCAATTGAAGATATAAGTAGTGACTAGGAGGAAAGTTTCTTTTATGCATTAGAGCAGTTACAGGGGCTGGGTTAATGTAGTCTGTATAGTATGATGTAACAGGCTGGACCTTCTGAGGTTCAAACCCTGGGTGAGCATGAGATTTTCTCCGTTTGTGTCCACATGGGCCTTGGGTCCCACCCAACCTCCTCTACAGTGGGCACCAGGCTCTTTGATGGGGTAAAGTGGCTGGGACATGTCTGTGACCACCCACCCCAATATGATGCTGAGGTGTGCGTACAGGGTTTGTTATGGGGTGACCTGTACTTTTTATTAGAGCAGGTATTGTATTAAACCCCAACATAACATGAAAATTCTGTTAGGAGAATTTGATGAGATTAATACCCCTGCATTGAAATATTTGTGCATGGATTTGGACCTTTTCTGATGGGAAGCCATAAGATTGATTATTTCATGATAAGTAGGAGATAGCATTCAAGTGTAATTGATGTCCAATCGTCCTTGGGGGCTGATTGTGATACTGATCACTGTCCAGCGACTGCAGATGTTAGGGAGAGACTGTATGTAAGTGAAGGAGGAGCACAGAAATTTGTTTTGGAGAGATACACTCTCAAGAAACTAAATGAGGTGGAAGTTAAGGAACTGTCTCAGTTTGGAATGTCAACAGATTTGCAAGTTTGGAGAACTTTAATAATAGTAGGGCCTTGGAAACTATGTAGAAAATACCAGAATATAATCTAAGAGTGTAGGTTAGTATGAATGGAATCACTATCAACTGTGGTTTGATGAAGAATGTTCAAAATTTGTAGATTAAAGGGAGCAAGCTAAATTGCAATGGCTGCAGATTCGAAGCCAAATTTATGCAGGTGATGTTAAAGAGTTACAAACCAACAAGTCACATGGTTTAAATTATAGTAATTTAATTGTAATGTGTGGATTTGAAAATTTGATATTCATTAATGTCCAACATGGAAAACAAATGTACCACTTCACATTACGTGCATTTGTTGATTTAAATTACAGTAATTGAATTGTAATGCATGGAATGGCAATGTGAAAAATCTTAATTTTGGACATTTCAGGAACAGCAGGAGGGAATATCTGAATGATAAAATCAGTGAACAAACAGAACAGGAATATTAAACACTTGCTTATACTACATATAAATTTCATAATTGGAATAAGGAAGAATTGCCTCAGCAGCAGAAGAGTCTGTCATATGTGGAGCTCCCCCTTTCCCCCTGGACACAGGGCTTGATGCTTCCCTTCATAAGTGAAATTGGCCAAGAATTAGAGGGTGTTTGGGCATCCAGTTTAAGATGTATTAGGATTCCACTGTGCGAATTACTTGCAATTAAAAAAAATAGTTTTGACATTGAAAGCGATTCAGCCCATTGTGTTGCTTTTATTACAAAAATGATGTTTATGCAGCACTTTTTACTAGACATGTGTAATGTACATAGAATCTACACTTAAAACCAAGCAAAGTGAAGTACACTTAAGTGAGGTTTAGAGCTAAGAGGTTTGACTTGCATCTTTATTCCTACAGCAGCCATTTCCATAGCTACTGCTGTACAACTTGTGATTTGTGAAGTTATCATCATGCTTAGTTTTGAAAGTAATGCTATTGTGCTTCATCTGTCATACAGAATTGACTGTACCTTTTACTAATTATGCTACTTGAAATTTCCAGACCAAGCACCATAACTTTAGGTCTGCTTAGTACTTCTTTGGTGTTTGTATCATCTCACAGCTCAAATATAACAAGTGTAACAATGAGTATAGTAATGACAAAGCACAGACAGTTGTAACATCTTTACATTTACAAGCAAGCAAGAATTCGGACTTCATCAAGATTTAATTGTACAGACACATGCCCACAAGCTTGGTATGCTAACCCAAGAGTTAATTTAATTTCATTGTTAGGTTATAATTCTACATTATCTAAGTGAAAGATAAATAATGCAACATTTGTAGGACTTGTGTTATGAGTTTTGTGCAGTTGGTAACCCCCCGCCTCCCCTGCCATACTGGTGGTTCACTGCCACCACTGCAAAATATCTGCTAATATAATGATAAGCTGTCACTGGAAGATGCAAGTTGAACCAGTTCTCAAAATGTCACATTTGTTAAACATATGTCAGACAGTGTTCAATGTAGTAATGGTGTACCTTTACAGAATCATTAGCCATAAGGTTGTTAACATTGGTGAGTAAGATGCAGTTTCGTTACACAGTTAACATCACTTCTTTCAGCCAGTCAACAAAGGTGTCTAGTTCACAACGTGATCATGTACTGTAGTCACCAGATGAGTTGAGCACTTCCACATGGGAATACATGCAGAATTGTTGTGGCTGCCAGGATAATGTTGTACTATTCACAAGAAGCATTTTGCACCTATAGTAATTCATTTAACTGTGCTGAGGACCAGTGTGTCCTCTTAGGTGAATACCTGCTGTACTCTACTGAGACATTTTCCACAGCACAGGCAGGAAGTATAGAGCTCTAGAAAAGACACAGATAGTAGGACGCGCTGCCTCCATATTTTACCTGAAGGAACGAGGCAGCAAGTTCTACCACAAGTTTGATCCAATCTACAAAACTGAGTGGTTCCACAACCTAGAAGGGTAATTTTGATGTGGAAGGCCCATATTTTTTCACATGCACCAGTTGTCTTGTTGCAAGTATGTTGATTATTCCTATTCTTATTTTCCAATGCACATATATGCATGGATTACCATTGTGCATAATATTGTGTTGCATTTCCCAAAATGTTATGTTCTTTTGTAGCTGCAGGAGATGATGTGCAGCAGCTGAGCAACTGTCACTCCAATTCGACTGATAGTGGGATACAGTCAGTATGTGGTGATGAGAATGGTGGGATGTCATTTTCTCCTGTTCCATATGACAGCTTAGTACAGCAGTGTTTTGGTGGGCGTCTGCTGATCAGCTTTAAGTGCCTCCAGTGTCAAGCAGAATCTGTCCATACAGATTACTTCCGAGACATCCAACTTGCTTTCCCTCCTGGTTGCAATCCTACACAAGAACTGCATATTCAGGTACTGGAAGTGTGTATTACTGTGGGGTGTTTGTACACCCCTTTGTATTTAAGTGATTTATGATGATGGCATAGTGTAGGACAGTAGCCTCCAAATTAGTGTTGCATGGAACATCTAAAGTTTTACCCTGTTTGCACCGAGAGCTTTCAGAAGTACGTCTCTGTGCTTCACCCTGTCTGTCTGCATCCATGAGACAACTTGAGCATTTTTGAGTGCATTTCCATGAAATTTAACTTTTGGGGAGATTTGATGAATTCTGTTGACACATGAAAATTTTGAAGTTTTTTATCAGTAACATATATTTTACATGGAATCTCACAAGTTCATGCATGTGGAACGTACTTCACTAAATGTGTATGGGAGTGTAAAGTGTTTGAAAGAAGGGCTGTACGAAAAATGAAATTCATATGTTATATTCCGTACATATTTGTTGTAAGTGGTCATAGTAATTAAAGAAGAGGAATGAAATTAGCACCACTTTACTGCTGTCAGACTGTTTGTATGAAATAACACAGAATATTAGAGCATTTATTGCAGCAACACTGGAATTTGACAAGCATTTGAGTGTGTGACATTCAGTTTTGTATACTGTTTCTGAGAATCATTTGAATTTTTAAAACCTAGAATTTATATTGACGTTTGGAACACTTGTTTATGTTTGGATTATGCGTGGGCTGCCAAAATGAATGTAAGCTTGATTTTCTAGACCTTCATAATAACAATGAGCAACAAACACTTTGTAATCAGTTGTTTGCATCAACAGGTAATGTCAAAGATGAGGGTTCTAATTTGACATGGTTCATCCCATTCTGTTTGTATATAGGTGCCTTTAATTAACTAACTCAGCACTTATCTTAATATAGTACATACCATGCATTATGTTCCCATTTATTTGTCTTCATCAAACCAACATTTAATGCACCACCTCTGATACACCAAGTTAACTAATACTTCGATGTGTTTTGGCGCTTGTCAGCACAATCCTCAGTGAGTCCCATGTTAACTCTTAAATTTTTCAACACTCTTGCACAGTCACATCCAATGGGATTTAATCAATGATTTTTTTTTTTTGGTTATGCAGACAAATGATCTAAGTGACAACGATGATAGTGGCTTTTCCTGCATTTTCAAGGTGAGAAAAGTAAATTTTCTTGAAGGTGGCCATATTCCCTTCAGGTACCTATTATAAAAACAGCCTTTAAATACTTCTAAGTGTTTTATCTTTTAAACTCCCATAATACACAATACCAGAACAGAGGAACTGCAGCAGTATAAACTATGTTATACTAAAAAGTCATGTGTTGTATGTGATAAAGCAGTTTTAATTATTAATCTTCAGAGTGACCATCAGAAAGTTTTAGAAACTGTGCTTCGATGTGAAGACTAATTCTACAGTATGTGGTTTGTCATTTGTTTATAGCCATATGACATGTTGGAAAATTTAATACTTAACACAGAACTCCCTGAGGATGCACCAATGAGCACTGAAACACATTGGAATACTTGTTACACAATGTAACTTGTTGTATGAGAGGTGGTGCATTAAACTTTGGTTTAATGAAGACAAATAAGTAGCACTACACTTACTTATTGAAGTCCACAACAAACTGCATGTTTCGGTTATATAAACTATAAGAACGCTGTGCTCCTGAAGATGGTATATTTTACCGAAACATGTCAGAGTAGTGTCTTTACTATTTATAAATATTTGATATTTTGCGTTTGGTTGGTTTAATGAGTACATTAATCTGTATTGCACTGACAAGGCAACTTTAAAATTAAAAAGAGCCTGTTTTGTTTAGTCATATACACCCAGTTGCATGTTTTATTACATACTGTGTCATCATTGGATCGTTGTGCGGAGTGGTGATGGAATAATGGATTGCTGTAATAAAGTGTTTAAGTTAACAGATTTAGGAAACTTCATCAGCAAACTGAATTAATTAAGATTACAGTATTGTGGAATCTTCATCTTAAGGGTGTACCTTCAAGACTACAATGCATCGCAACCCAGAAGACTGTAATCTGAATATGCTGTGATACCAATTACTGCCAAATGTCTAAGGCTTTGAAATTTTAATGAGTGTGTCTTATAAGTGCATGGTTTCTGTGTGCAGGATCTCTTGGATTATTTTGTGTCACCAGAACAGTTGAGTGGGGAGAACAAATACCAGTGTGATACCTGTGGTGGACTGCAGGATGCTCGGCGAACAATACAGATCCTGCAGTCTCCGTCTCACCTTGTGTTTACACTCAAGCGCTTCCAATTTAATTCGAAGACAGGACAGCATGCCAAACTTCTTCACCAGGTTCAGTGCTCTGAAAGTGTTGAGTTGTGCAAGCAGTCATACAAATTATATGCTGCAGTTGTTCATTCTGGATCAAGCATGGACACAGGTCATTACTATGCTGTAGCTCGTGATGAAAATATGATGTGGCATATCTTTAATGATTCCTTGGTGACATCATGTAATCCTCCTCCATGGAGCTCACCAGACACTCCTTATATCCTTTTCTATTCTCGGCCTGAAGAGAAACTACAACCTGCTGTTGATCTCTCAGCTCTGCCACCACTCCATACACACTTAATGGAGCTTGTTCATCATGATGAACTTGAGTGGATGAATGAAGTGCAGAGTGAAAAGGAGAGGCACAGAAGGCGGCACAAGCAGCACCCTCCACCCCAAGTTAATCCTTATAAGTCTGACCAGGACAATGATGGTGGAGGAGACCCTCCAGGTAGTTGTGGAGGAGGGAACATGAATATTTCTCATAACAGGTTTGTGTTTTGATTCTCACTTTACTGCTAGAAGTGTAATTGTACGTATCAGAGACTCATAAATATATGAAGATCATTTAAATTATAAGAAGCATGCAGTGTTAGATCATGTGATGCTTTATTTATAATATGAATTTTGTATTATATGTATAAACAATACAGTTTTAAAGTTACTGCTATGAACCATGGAATTTGTATACCTGGTAATATTGTTCATATGGGTTTATAACACACAATAATTCCCTTTCCAAATGCAGTCCAATTCCTTTACCTTTTTTTTTTAATCATTTATCAGTGCCTTTTATTGTCATGGATTCGAAAAGAAGGCCATCTGTGGAGTAGTATTGCATGAGTTCTCGAAATGTGTATTAATGGGTTTTCATTTATAACTGTTTATTACCAATATTGAATTTGGAAAATATGTTCCCAGTCACATGTTTCTTCACTTAAAAGTTACCAAATTTTTAATCCTGCTGCAACATGGATGTGGATCCATCAACCCCTTTTCTGTACCTCATGACCATTTGCCTCTCCATAAGCCACGTTTGTGTGTTGGCATTCTGGCACTTGGATGCACTGTGTGTGCAACTAATGCTTTTGGAGGTATGTTGAATTACTGGTAACTTTTGTCATATTAATTTATTGTGCAAAACCAGACTTTTCTGTATACCTTTACTTTCCTTTATCTCTGATGATAAATCAAAAGCTTAGTAAATGTAGGAAGTGACAGTTTCTTGCCATAGTTAGCAGTTCATGTTAACAGGTAGCTTCTTGTGTTTTTCTGCACTGTTTCACAACCAGTCCTGTGCAGTATGTTGGACATCACATATAATAACTTGCATCAAATTATTTATCCAAAGTTACTAGTTGCATGTTTTGAACATTATGCCATTATCAAGCTATAACATGCACCTGGTACCACAAAATTGAGTAATTCAAATTATAATTGTGGAATACAGTAAATTTTGGGGGTCAGATTTTAATCAGTATTTTTATCTTTTATTATATATTTTTTTCAGTATTTCAAAATTATTGCATGCAGTTGTACTTACAAGCATGTATCGTAGCTAGTTGAAATTAGTTACTCCAGTCAGTTTATGAAAATGGTAAAATATGATGATGTATATTCTTTATTGTACATGGAAGTGTCAAAACTTTCCTGGTACAAGGTCCTGGAATTTGTGTAGATAAAGGGATGTGTAGAAAACCGAACCCAGTTGCCTTTGAAATACTGCCCTTCTGCACATACATACTTACTCCTGTGGTACTGCCATTGCTGGAATTATCAGTGGTAGCTCTCGTTTGGGATGCCTGTGGGATATACCGCTGTTTTTAGTTGACTTTCTTCAACTTAAACAAAACATTGACCTATCAGCACAGTTCTTGGCTGTAAGATCTGCTGTTGTTTTCTGTTGGATTTTTTTGACCGAAGAAAAATAGCCCAGTCTTGAATCTTGGGAAGAGCCAGAACTCGCATGGAATGAGATCTGGAGAATGTGGTGGCTGGGCGATAGTTTGAATTTGTTTCTACACCAAAAACTGCTGCATTTCAAGGAAGGTGTGACACAGTACATTTTCATGATTCAAGGTCCGAATGTTTCTCCACTTCTGTGAACTTTCCTGCCAAATGACATCCATCAGAATTCACTGTTTATTCTACAAGGACAAACTCATGACCATGTTTACATCATCAATGGCCTGCCGCCATGCACACAACTTCTAATGTGTTGTACAGTTGAATTCTGAAAACTTTTTGTTTCACTTATGTATATCATATTGTGGTACTGTAGAGTGTGTTGTGTATACATAACATATGCATGCATGGTAATCATGCATGCACACACACAAGACACATCCTGTTTTTTTATCTCCTTAAATTTTTGTGTGGGAATAAACACTAGATCAGTGAGGACCTTAAACATTCTTTATTATATTTTATTAGTCACAACCACAGATCTCTGAAGGCTTATAGAGGTAGCAGAGGTATAGCGCCACTCAGTCTTAACTTCAACACAAGATGGATGAGAGTGGTTAACGTCACAGACCTGCTGCTCTACACCCGGGGCTATACTGATACCCAGAGCCGGTCTTGATGTTTTGGAGAAGAGAAAAATCTATTGCCCCCACCTGGATGTTTTTTTGCTTTGTATTTACACTGCCTCACATTACAAACCATACCAATTGTCCCAACAAGTCACAAGAGCACAGTGTCCTTGTTTCCATGAGACATACACTGTACAGTTTCATATTTATGAGCATGAGGTAGTGGATCCCCATATACCACACCGAAAATACCAATTCTGTTACAGCTGCATGGTATGAACTTCCCCACACTAAGTACCAATTGACCGATAGGTGCATTTATATTGTCCACATGCTTGAGTTGCTTTCTGCACCCCTACCAGGACCCACAGGGTGTCAATGCACTTGCCATTTGAATGTCCTTCCAGATACACCCACATTTTAGGTCTCAAGATACTCCCATTCCTGAAAATAGTTACACCACTATCCAAGGTCCACGGGATTGCTGTGATATGGGGGGGGGTGTCATGGGGGATAGAGAAGCCGAGAGTCCAAACCACGTGGCAGTCAATGATTGGGGCATGTCACTTCTTGGCTTACATCTCAGTAGAAAAAAGCAGTGAGATCTATCCCCCCCTCAGGCTCCAGCCTGCAATATAATGCAGGATTTTCATAAAAGAATGGTGACATTTATGGCATCACTCAAGAAAATCTAGTTATGGGAAAGGAATGAAGTATGTTTTATTTTACTAGAAAAACACAGAATTTCACGTGGACTATAATGACATTTAAGAGAGCTCAATATATAGGAGTACCATTTGTTGCCCTACAAATGTCTAGTCTGTATTGAGCTTCCTGCAATACACAAGAAAGCGTCTCTGGCATGACTGTTCCAATAGCTGCGCATATTCTGTTGCAGATCTCTGATTTTTCTGGTAGTATTCTTGATGTACCCCTAGAAGAAAAAATCAAAAAACTAAATCAGGGCAGGTCTTCCATATGACTTTCTCTACAAACAATGCCTGTTTCTTTGGACTGTATCAGCGAGTGAGGGATGTTAATCACATGCGGTGGTTGCCTTCTAAATTCATTTATGAAATTATGCTGAGCACATAGGATGTTGTTTCCACAAGACACATTGTGCTTTTTCTTTGTCTGTAAACATCAACAGCGTGCAATGGCACCAACGACAGACACTGAGACATTGTGACCTTGAGTGAACGTTAGGTGAGGACACCTGGTGTTGAAAAAACTATTTCAATTATGGAATCTAGTTTTGCCACTTTCACTGTTTTATACCACACGATCTTATATTATTGAAGTTCAACATCCTGCTGTTTTTTAAAGAAAACCTTGCGTGCCATGTTGTCCATGACTTCAAAGTTAAAGTTTTCCATAGCTATTCTTGTGCAGCATACCAAACCCATGAAAGGAGAAACATTCGAGTATACTACACCCACTAATGGAGGCACAGATCTATTAATGTACGTGTCCCTCGGCCACTCTTTCACCGTCCTCGCTGTTACTAGTTGTGACTACCATCCGTGCAAAGTGAGAGCTGATGGTAGTTATCTCATTCCCCGTTAGGTAGCTATACCAGATGTACCTCATTTAAGATCGTATTGTTTGTACAAATCTATAAGAACAATCAGTGGTACGTTAATACAATCTAACTGATCGCATGTTATTATACCACAGCACGTACACATACCAGCCCACCCAAAACAATTTTACACCCAAAAACAAAACGAACAACAAAACTAAAATTTCGCACTAGTAACAAATTCCACATAAAATAAATCTCGTAACAAACAAACAAATGATGAGCCCGAGTAAAGGACTATTGTGACAGGATAAAATATGTAGTTAACACTCCCTTCATTACATCTAACAGAATCAAATTATCACCATCAAGCATCAAAAGCTATTGCACACCATACACCAAGATCGTATTTCATGTGTAGAAGGGTGATCGGTCTGTACTGCCCCGGTTCCGTCCGAAGTCCCCTTTTGGGAGGCACATTGCTGGACATTCCAGACCTTGCTTTTGTGCTGTAGGTATCCTGCCGTCCCTGGAAATTTGACTGTACGAAACCAAATGTCCTCTTAATAATTTTGTAGGTGTTATAGAATTCCGCCGTGGTAAGTGGTTCCCTGTAACCATGGCATGGCGTGTCCTCAGGTTATGGAAAGATGAATGGCCTCCAATATGGAGGTTAGCTGCGAATATATTGCATAAGCATTCGAGGACAGCCGACAAGTATTGGTCCTCCAGCTTGGGGGTTGGGCGAGGTTGTAACAACTCCTCACCATAAAAACATATCTTGTTACGAAATGTTCACACAGAAAGCCTTGGACCCAGAGTGATACTTTGATATGACCTAAGCAACGATAAGGGGACAAGAGATTTGGTACTTGGAATGTTAGGGGCCTATACAGGGCAGTTTCACTTACAGCAACACCTAGGGAATTAGCAAGATATATTTTAGATTTAGTGGATGTACAGGAGGTTAGGTGGGACAAAGGGAGCACGGTAAGAGCAGGGGATTATAATTTTTGCTATGGAAAAGGAAATCGTCAATTGGGAACCAGATTTTTTGTACATCACAGAATAGTATCAGCAATTATGAGAGTAGAGTTTCTTAACGACAGGCTGTCTATAAAGTTATAAGAGGTCGCTGGCATAATATCATTGTTCTGAATGTGCATGCACCAAGCAAGGAGAAAAGTGGTCATTTAAAAGACAGATTTTATGAGGAATTAGAGCAGGTTTTTTTCATTTTTCTAAGTACCATATGAAAATTCTATTAGGAGATTTCAATGCAATAGTGGGGAGAGAGAATATTTTCACACCAACAATTGGGAATGAGAGGCTACATCAGGATAATAATGTTAATGGTGTTAGAATAGTAAACTTTGCCACATCAAGAAATCTAGTTAAAAGCGCAATGTACCCGCACTAAAACATTCATAAGTAAACCTGGCCCTTTCCTGATGGGAAGACTCACAACCAGATTGATCGCATACTCATAGACAGGAAATGGCATTTTAATATATTTACTCATATACTGAATACACTTATCAGCAGGATCCTGTACCTTCAGAAACGTGATTTGTTCCGAATTTTCAGACCCAAATCAAGTTCATGAATGCTTAAAAAATAACAATTTTGTTCACCCAAATTACTTAAGTTCATAGCAGTGTTTTTGAACCTTGTATCACTGACTTCCCTTGCTCCTATGCTGAACAATATTATCTTCTGTAATAAACAAAAAGATCACAAGACATTCTCATTTGAAATGAACTTTATTTAGGCCCATTCCATGTACATGTAAGTGTTAGGCCCTTTTGATTAATAGTGAACATGCATAACATATATGCTACATAGGCCTCTAAGTAAATGTGATTCATAATTGCTGCCCAAGGAACCCTGGGTAGCCAACAACTCGTGTGTAAACTGGAAAAATTAATGATAATACACATAGCAAATCCAACAACAGAAAGTCATATGAATATATACATAATATATTAGGTATTCATTTTTAACAAAATTACAACTGTGATATATTTCTTAAAATCATTTTATGTAGTATGTTCTCTGATAATAAAGCCCAATTCAGGTCCCAACTATCAAACTGTTCTCTACTTGGTTCCAATTTATTGTTTGTCTTCCAGCCCCTGATGCCCAGAACTGAAGTATATTTTTCTATGCTTCTTGGTCAGTGAAACTTCTGGCTTTGTGGTGGTTATTATCCTATGGAGCCTTTTTTCTTCTGATGTGCCCCACCCACCACATTCTCTCTGTTGTACATGTGTATTAAAATAAACAGTTTACAATTTCACATCTTAAAGCATAAACAATTCATTCATACAAGCTAATCCACATAGCTACACAAACTGATATTACATGAAAGTGAGGAAGAATGCATCAGAATAATCTACAATAAGTCTGGCATGAATGATATAA
>Ga0136643_10012718_pt1 | contig 12549 bp, 8 predicted proteins | sample TergutLab28metaG_FD_96883 | JGI IMG/M metagenome (GOLD analysis project Ga0136643, IMG submission 96883) | Labiotermes labralis P1 segment gut microbial communities from Petit-Saut dam, French Guiana - Lab288 P1 (version 3) (version 3) | ecosystem: Host-associated > Arthropoda: Insects >...
GACGCTTGTGAGTGCGGTAATGAACCTTCGGGTTCCATGAAATGCGGGGAATTTCTTGACTAGCTGCAAACCAGTTAGCTTCTCAAGAAGGACTCTGCACCATGGAGTAAGTAAGTAAGTAAAATATGTTTTAATGTTTACATACCAACTACGCCTGTCTCTCCCCTTCAAGTTTCCCAATCAAAGTCTTGCATATATTTCCCTTCCCACTTATGTGTGCTATAAGCTCTGTCCCTCTCATATCCCATGACACCATCACACAAATAATAAGTGGCGATGATTCAAAATGCCCCTAAGGATTATTATTTTTATTATTATTATTGACACACTTAGGAGAGAGTTTTCTTCCATGAAATACATTATAATTCACTACGGTGCATAATTATCTGTACAATGTCCTTGTCATGGGTAAAGTGTTTATTATAACTATATACAATAATTTTCTTTCTTCTTCATCCTTGACTTTTAAATCAATTGAAGTTCAGGATTTGTCCCTTTTTTGTCCTTGGTTCAATTCTTGTCTAGATTTTATGTGTCTCTTTGTTTGTTGCTTCTTTTTACTTGTGCCAAATTTGTAATTTAATATTAGCCAGAGGAGTTAATATACAGGGTTATTCGAAATGATTGTCGGGGTTTTAGCAACTGCCACCTCGTTCTCCAGATGCAACCCCATGTGATTTCTTTCTATGCGGTTACGTCAAGGATCAGGTTTATGTTCCTCCTTTTTCCACAAATATCCCGGAACTGAAGGCACGACCCAGAACCACCACTGAAACCATCACCGCTGACAATCTACATACAGTTTGGAACGAACTCGATTATCGTGTTGATGTTTGTAGAATCACAAAGGGTGCACATATAGAGCACCTGTAAGGTATTTAACAAAAACCTGGAGTATTATTCTATTAAATAAAAAATACATGTACTCCTACCTCAAGTGTATTGCGTATGACAAGTTGTTAAAACCCCGAAAATCATTTTGAATAACCCTGTATTAATAATAACTATTAGTATTGTTATCATCGATAATGCAATAATTTGATACAAATTCACATTTATTGATGTTTACTTTTACCCATCAGTATTTTCGTTATATTTATATACTTTTTTATGTACTGCTGATGTTTCGATGTACTGCTGATGTTTTGCCGTTTCATTTAGGTTGTTGGGTCGCAGGTACGGTACATCAGGGAGATCTTGAAGTACGTACCGTGTATTTTGTAAATTTTTTATATTTGTCCAACAGATGCACAATATATTTGTTAACAAATATCTGCTTTTTTAGCACTGCAACATGTTTCGATATTTATACATCTTGTTTGACATCCTGATGATAAGCACATAGCGCTCGAAACATGTAGAGGCATATAATAAACTTATTATAAAACAAGATTTTTATATTACGTTGGTTAATTACTAAGATTATACTGAGATGCACTGTAAGCAAAACATCTAAAGTGAAAACTAGTTCGAATGTAATTTCTTGCAAAATCCTCTCATATAATTCAAAATGTTGCTGGTGAAATAAATTTACTATGAAAGCATTGTAGTATAATACTCAATATATTCATATATTTGACAGTGACATGTCACTCTAGAACAACCAAAGGATGCTTTTGTGTGTTTCCACTGCAAAAACATTATGCGTAGGCGTTACAATATTACGTTACATGTACATTACCTTTTGTTTTTCCTACTGTTTGGGTTTTTATGTGTTTGTGTTGGGTTTGTGAATTTTACTGGTGTCGCAAACGACACCTGCACTGTTTAGTGCGCACGTAAGTAAGAAATATATATTTTCAATTATTGTTGGTCTGTTATCATCACCATCACCACCACCATCATCAACGAAATTGTATGTGTGACAATCAGTTTGTGACTCACCCCGATAGCCTGTCGTCGCAGCGTCTTCTGCCGTCGGCGTCTTACAGAGTAGCAGATGCAAACAGCGAGCAGGAGGATTAACAATGCTTCGCCCAGAATGAGAGGCAGCAACAGACTGTCGCGGCCGTTGTAACCCTGCAACATCAAGGGCACAGAGCGTGATACTCCGTACAGAAGGGCAGAGAAGGGCAACCATCCATAAAACGTTCCTTCCTATTTCGTCCAACACGCACCATATCTAAACATGTCTATAATACTAATTTTACGCAGGTATTTATTTTATGATCTATCTACATACCAATTTTCTTATTCCCAGATAAAAATTACTATTCAATTTTGTAATTACACGTTTTCATTTTCTTTAATTGTGTATTATGAAAATCGCATAAATAAAACGCCGTCGACTGTACAGAATTTCACGTAACAACTCGAAGGCTCTGCAGTGAGAATATTAACCGTTTAAAGACGAAGCGCAGACTGCTTTATGTAAAGACCCAGTCCGTACCGCGCAGTAAACACTTTTCATCTCTGCTATAAAAGCCAATCAGTTTATGCTGTAAGTGGCACAAGTCTCTGTTGGTTCTCAGGTAAAAACAAAACACATAAATATAGTGTGGGCAGAGCGTACAGTTGTTGAATGTTAAACTGTTGGTGTATCACGTGATCAGTAGGCCACACCAAATGTTATTCGTGTGGCACTATGTTCTGTAATTATAATAAGTATAAATAAATAAAATTAAATATTAATTCAACTCATATTATGACCCAATTTAAACATAATTCAAATCGCGTGCATGTGACGTCACGTTATATGTAGAATGTCAGATTTATTCCTCGCACTTTTTAACAGCAAGTTAGCACCATAAAATAAGTTGGTTTCCAGGTAAAATGTCCCTTGCTCTTTTCCTATTTTAAAGGATCTTCAGTTTGTTCGATGCATTACAGTAACATCTCTCCACCATGAATATTCATCCTTCCAGAGGAAGGTGAGTTGTTCCATGCTGAGGAGCAGACATGACGCAATAATTTTCGCTTTTCAGAGCTTCATTTTTTGGATAACGCCCAAAAAAGGCACATGAGTTCTGTTTGCAGAATGTCAGGTGCCTGCCAGGCTAAGCTTGGCAGGTACGTTGCGACAAGTCACTTGTTATAAGAATGGCAGTTTGTTTGTGTTTGCACGTCGTCTAAGTCTGTCAGTCATGCTGCTTATTAAGGTCGCGGTTAATTTGGTGGCAAGCCTGAAAAGGTCATAAGTCACACGTTTAAAATAATCTTACTGCGCGGGCTGTGGAAGTTGTCACACTGTAGTCCATTTTGTAGAAAGACTACGTCGTCAATGTCTTGCGAGGTTTCAGGTTTTTGGACTTGTGTCTACGTGTAAGACACATTCTGTGTAGAATGTTCGTGCGAAACGTCGGTAAGTTCCACCAGTGTAGATGGCATGACATCTGGCCGTCTTCATTAATAGACAAGCATTCTTTGTGTGAGACATCATGTTGTGACGCATGAACAGACAAATAACAGTTTTGTGAGACATCCTTTTGTGGCTCATGAACAGAGAAATAACATTTTTGTGAGACATCATGATGTGACGCATGAACAGGCAAGAAATATTTTTGTGAGGCATCCTGTTGTGACACATGAACAGAAAAATACCATTTTTGTGAGACATCCTGTTTTGACGCACGAACAGCCAAATTACATTTTTGTGAGACATCATGATGTGACGCGTGAACAGACAAACAACATTTTTCTGAGACCCCATGATGTGACGCATAAACAGGCAAATGGCATTTTTGTGAGACATCCTGTTGTGACGCATGAACACACAAATAACATTTTTGTGAGACATTATGATGTGACGCATGAACAGACGAATAATATTTCTGTGAGACTTTCTGTTGTGACGCATAAAGAAACAATAATCAGAAGAAACATAGGTAACCAAATGTGTCTCTTTTCCTGCTTGACCGATAAACCCCGACCAGTCTCTCTGCCCGACACTCTGCCAGCGTTGCGTCTTACGCCACACGTCGAGGAGGTGTGACAGTTAATGACGGCGGCTAGACAAATGATCGCAATGATAATAACCGTTAGAAAATCTAACAAATGCTCACTAGACCGGCAGACTGGCCCTTGTCCGTCAAGTAGGGAAAAAAACCCATATATATATATAGTATAATTTTGAAAATAACTTCTCAAACTGATACATGTGATGAAGTGTAACAACATATATTTGTCTTATAGCACGATAGTTTTGTTATTGAATTATTCTTTGAAACATTAAGTTACACAAACACAACGGGTTATCCTCTGTTAATGTATATTTTTCAAAAAGTTCTACAAGTTCCTGCATGTCCATAAAAGCCACCATCAGGCCCAGGCGGCATACAGTTATGAAAAAAGACAAACACCTTAGGTATAACACGATAGTAATTAAACAGGTGACAGAGACCTCAAGCTTTGTTAACTCCAGTTCGCTTACTGAGCGGGTTAAATTAGCGGCAACGTCAGATGTGTCTGTTCTTTAAGTATCTAATTACAATCTCGTCTATGTTCAAGAATGTACTGACTGACGTCTTTATGATCAAGGAAACAGACTGTAAAACTTCCCTTCTGCCTTAATTAACCTAGCACCACGCCATGCTGATATGTCAGGGAGTGAAGAAGTAACGTAGCTCTATTAATTCTTAACCTTCAACACTAGCCTAAGGCAAGCTGTTAGTCCCAACCTGCAAACGATTAGGCAGAAGAACAGGGGGGAGGGGCAGAACTCAATAATAGGGGAAGGAGGGGAAAGAAATCTCTTACTGTCGCAGGGAACAGAACCAAGAATATCCGGTCATCCAGCAATCTAGTCAGGGTACTAATAAAGAAGGGCTAAAAGCTCCCTCAAATAAGGATGAATAAATCAAATCCTTAAAACTAACTGTTCATAATAAACTTTCCAAACTATTTGACGCTGTATAAGTACCGAAATAAAAAGTTTTAGATGATCTAAGAAGCAGTTAATACCTGCCATTTAGGAGGGGGTAGGTACGTCAAAACACAACTGTCTTTGTATCTGTTTTACGCGTATTAGGCTGACGACATGTTTTGGTCACCGTGGGCCATCCTCAGGTCACAAAAATGTATAATGAGGAAAAACTATACAGTGTAAGATAATCAGTTGTGGTACATATTCTGAACCTACCATTTCATCAATGTTTACATTCCTAGCATCTAACTTCTCTTCTGTACTCCTTTCGTTCGAGAACTAGAACAAAATGCTGAAGATCTCCTGGGTTTTGCACTTTTCGGGGAAATTACGCAGCTTATAGTGGCAATTCCTTATCGACGTTTCGGGACAATCTATCAGCCCCCACCTGCAAGAGTTGACCCTTAAACAAAAGGATTGGTAGTTTGCCTCGAAACGTCGGTAAGGAATTGGCACTATACGCTGCGTAATTTCGCAGAAGGGCGCAGATCTCATCTACTTGGTGGGAGGGGGAGGCCTGAAATCGAGACCTTCTGAACATAAAAGGTGTAAAGGGAAAAAATTCAATACAGATGAAAGGTAAGTTGGTCGTTATGAGGCCTATAATAATTCAGGGTAGTGTAATAATTAAGAAGGGTTGTGATAGCTTAGATAGTAAAAGGGCGTGTAACGAGATATGTGGAGGCCCGGGCAGTGTCCAGCAGAGCGCTCGGTTTGCTGCGGCGTTTCGCCCGTCAGTACGACAGCCGAAATAGTGTCAACAATGCATGTTGAAGGAACATGGACATTCCCAGAGCCCAGACTGCCTCACACAGTGGTATTCTGCAATGTGTGGAGTTTCACTTTACCTCAGGACAGGGGTGCACAAATTCCAGGCGCCAGACATCCCTGGCAACTGAAATCTGTGCCTGCACCTAGTAGTCTCTTTCTGGGTACTCAGTCAGGACCTTCTCCTTGTCACTTTTCAGGTACTTAAAATTACGAGGTGGCTCCTACACTTGTGGTAAATGTATGGACTCCTGCATTAGGAAATCAAGAAGATTACAATGGGTTGGAAGTGTAGTAAGGATTCAATATGGAGCGTACGTAATTTGCTGAAAAAGCTTTAAAAAGCATTATAAATTTTAGGTTCTTTTTAAATAATTTGTCTCATCATATCAAACGTAAGGAAAGTAGCACTAATTTGAAATATATAGTTAAATTAAAAAAGACTGCCAATAGTCACACAGCCAAAGTCTATTGTCCATGCGTGGTTTCAGACTTTCTCTGCGGTGTAAATGCAATATTTTCTCTTCTGGGATGTTAAACAGCGTCGAATGGTAGTTAGGTGCCTACATTTCGGTACAAACTACAGGTTGATGGGTTGTCCCGAAACGTCGTTAACTACCATTCAAAGCTGCGTAACATCCCAGAAGAATAAATATTTCATATATTGTACTTGTCCGTGAAAGGAAGGAACCTCTCTTGAGTGAGGCCAAGTCGGCTACGTGACGAGGCAGTCTGGATCAGTGGCGTACCGACGGGGGGGGGGGGTTCAAACCCCCCTCCCCGAAATTCCGAAGGCCTTCCAAAATCGTGCCAAACTCAACCCGATAGTGAAAACTGTTAAAAACTGCTGAATTTAGGAAGCCAAAACCCCAAGATTTTCGGAAAAAAAGGCAGTAAAATTCTAAAACTACCGCCGGTTCGCAATTGTTTTACATTAGCAAGGACAAATAAATTGGTTGGCATCATAAATAGTCTTAAAGTACCAAAAATTAAGAAAATTTTATTATATGAAATGAAATTTCTTGTACCAAATTACAGCTGCCTCCAGAAAACCTGACTAGGGCGCTACCGCCATCAGATCTCCTTTCCCTCTGTCATCTGTCCTCAACTGAATTTGTTGAACCCCCCGAAAGAAATTCCTGGGTACGCCACTGGTCTGGATAGTCCACAACCTAGACTATCCGCTCGTCACATTTCAGTTTCAGAAAATCTAGACTCTAAATCCTCCGAAACTGTGGCATTCTATGGCTGTGTCCTTCAGATTGGCAAACAGCTAAATTTGGTGAAAATTCTCCAAATGCATGAGTTTGTCACAGTCAAGTGGCAACAATGTGTTTCGTATTGCAGAATCCTAGGATTTAAAAACCGGCCCATAACTAGGAAAATAAGCAGCAGCAGCACAAAATGGATCACGACCAGTAAAATAGAGAGGCAGAACACAAACTGCAACACGGCCAGGAAAATAAAGAGGAGGAACACAAATGGAACACGGCTGGGAAAATAAAGAGTAACAACATAAAATAGGTCACGATCAGGCCAATAGATAGGAGTAGAAAGAAATGGCTCGTGATCAGGCAAATACACAACAGAATAAAATGGACTACGTTCAGACAAATACAGAGCAACAACAGAAAATGATTCACCGAAATGTCTCTCTGACGTGTTCATTCCATCATTTTAAGTTTAGCTTTCTAAAAAAAAATTATGCATTCAATCGAATTAATTTTACGGTGTTTTGGAATTTTTAAATTTAGGCATTCAGATATCCCATTGATCAAAAAATTCCTTGTTTTGTTAAATTCGTAACTCTATCAGGATTTTCGCACCAGGCCACCACTGTATCCTAGTCATAGACGTATGAATTTACTCCACACTTCTTCCTTCAAACAGACCGTTCATAAACATTTGGCTGTCCCTACTATCTGCTTTTCAATTTTCACAATGGCTTCACCTCCTAATCATCTAACTCACGTTTTGTATCGTTTTCTCTTTGCCTCCATGCGTGATTCACGTCAAATTACTCTCTCCTTCTTAGCTTAATAAATTTAATTATTTATATTAATTAATTATAATTTCATCATAAAGCTTCTCTGTCTGCACAATTCTCTATTCTATTAATTCCCTTCCAAAATATTTTCCACAACACTTCATATTCAGAATTTTATAATGATTGTATTCCAACAAGGATATAGGCTTAGGAGTTATCAGGAGCCTTAATCAAGGGCAAGGCGAGCTCACACTAATCCGTTCTCATCCTGTGGGATTTGCCGATTATGTGCTTTGTCGCAGCTTGACATTGGCAACGCGGAGGGAAACAGTGCAACGACACGCAATGACGTCACGGCAGTGCCCCAGTCAAACCCTGGAATGACTCACTCTGCAGGTGGTTACGTAAAGGGAATTGTAATTAAATATTGTAACTGCCATACGAAATAAATATATCGCCATTTAAGATGTTCCGCGACTGTTTCTAACAAAAGGTTATTTATTTATTTTTAAAAACTAAAGTAAACTTCAATGTATCCATTACAGTAATGTATCCATTACAGTAATGTATCCACGGATCCCCTGCGAAATGGTTACGGGACTCTTGGGATACGCGGAGCACACACAGAGAATCACTGCCTTAACCGGATAATGTAACAAAACTTGTAAAGTTCCTGACTTGTAATCTGAAAGTATACTCTTCGATTCTCGTCTCGTATAATGACTATTATGTCTGAAGTTGCTTGTGAGTGAGTCCCTCCAAAAATATTGCTAACTTTTAATTTATCATCTATCTGTCATTTATTTATTTATTTATCTATCTATCTATCTATCTGTCTGTCTGTCTGTCTGTCTATCTATCTATCTATCTACCTACCTACCTACCTATCTATCTGTCTCTCTATCTATCTAGTTATTCATTTTCTATTTCTTTATGTACCTTCGTATTTACGCATCTATTTATCTATGTATCTATCTTCTACATCTTTGTCCAGCTAGCTATTTCTGTCTACCTTTCTACCTGTCTACAAGTATATCACCATTACAAGTCCGCTGTCTGCACATTACAACATAAACAAAGGTCACACACACACACACACACAATCGCTCTGGTAATCGAACCCATAATCCCGGTGTCTGAGTGACGCACACAGTGAAGTTACTTTACCAAATGTCTGGATAATACTTTGAATGACACCACGACACCTTCCTTTCACGACCTAAACACTTCATTACACACTACCATCAAATCAGTCTACGCTGAATACTCTGGCCTGCTGTCAGCATCGTTAAATAAACAACAAATGCGATTGACTGTTCCTTTCTTCCTTTTTCTCTCCTTACATAATTCCTCCTAATTCAGTCAATTTCTTTTTCGCCTTGCTGCAGTTCGAACTACGAGTTACAATGAGCTGATGGTGTCTTAAATGCAGTGCACGTACCTGACCATAAATAATCTCATATACGTATTAGAACAGAAACGACTTGTAACCTGCCGTCGACCTATAGATCAATTAAGAGTGGCGTCGCAAAACCCCCGAGAACACCAAGTTATAACTTACAGTTAATAGGACGCGCAACCAGAATTCTTTACAAACGTGGCACTGTAATTGGGGGAAATCAGGGCTATTTGGAGGATACAGGCTACAGAAGGAGGATGGAACCGCGTGTTGTATTGGCGGGACAGATGTGACCGACCGGATGTTCGTCTGTGTAGGTCCCAGACAAAACGCCTGCACTTCGCCGTATTGTTAATAACATCTATGGAAACGAGTCGATAGTTGTTTTAATATTATATTCCCACCGAGTGGTGTTTTGTTACATAATAATATACTAACAACGAGACAGTACGAATACTAAGAAGGACACAGTTTATTATGACAGCTGGAAATTAAGAACCCGAAGTAGGTACCTTATTTTCTGTCCGACTTTCGCAAATGTCTGAATATGGCAAGTAAAAAGGAAACGCGTGAAACCCGAATGCGCTGCAAAACAGACATGTTTTGGCGCTGGTCGCGTCTCGTATCCTTGAATATTTTCGACCAGTCGATTCTGGTCCTTTTATCTCCCCTGCCACGGGCACTTTGCTTAATAGCGGAGCGGTCAGCTATTTCTGCTACCCTGATGTCCGAAGTCAGCGGACTGGGTGACGGTGGATATCGTTAAAGAGGTAAAGCGAACGACCAATTTTTGGACAGTAATCTGACATTATTGTCCTGGTTGTTGAGATGATAGTAAGCTGGCACTTGGGTAATTTGAGCAGCTGTGCCGCTAAATGACAACGAAGTGACCTTGACTGGCGATACACAAACCGTTCCCAAATCTTCGTAAGTTTGGCTACACATATACTGAATATATATTTCAATCCATCGCTTTAAAATTATATAGCTTTGGATTATAGACTCACCTGGCACAACATTTATGAAGCTTGAATAAAACATGCAATTCCAAGGCAGAAGCTGAAAGAACCACTGTTTGGCGTCGGCATCAGAGCGATAGACGGCATCGTGAAGGCAGTCGAGGGCGCGATAATTGATGTACGTATCAAGACTGGACAGTGCATGTGGTGTCAGGCAACATCCACAAGTGTGGCAACGTTTTTTGGAACACTGCAGGAGACTGTACTTAGAGTTTGTAAAGACAAAGCTTGAGAAAAGCAAAGTGTGTTAATTTTGCAGCATTGTTGCCGTTAACATTCTTAAGTTCGTAAGAGCAACACAGTGCGACCTGCAGAAAACATCGGTCGAGTAAGGAAATGGTTTAGGTTTTGTTGCTACAGACCATGATCTGCCCATCACTGACTGATGCCATAAGTCACTTGTGTTACGCATCCATTATTCCCTTATTGTTACCTGGAGGTGACAGACACAGCCCTAAGGAAACACCCGATAGAGAAACACTGTCACAGCTTGTGGACCAAGGTGCACGGTCGAGTGGAAAGAAATGATGCGGCATGTTGCTGACTAACAAAACACTGGAAAGTTTTTGTTATAAATCACTCAAATTCAACTATCACTCAAATAATTCTGATGATATCAGAATTGGTTGATTAGCAGCCAGAAGGTCTGTCAACAGTATCCAATAAATGGACGGCATCTCGTCGGAAGGCACACACCCTGGCATCTAGCTAAAAACTTAATACGTTAAATCATAGTTTTGTGTAAAACCGAAATTTTTTTGACCAACGAAATAATTAGTAAGAGTTTATCTGAAAATAATAAGCAGTTGTCACGATGTAGATAAGGCTTATTTACAGTAAGGCAGTCAGGAGAACGTTCGGACAGCAGAAGGACCAGGCACGATGACGTCACTAAATTATCTGTGGATAAAATCAGTAATTTTATGCAGGCCAGATAATGTCGTTACAATTATGCATTATTTCTATAGTAAATACATGCACCAACGTCTCAATATATTTTATATTTGAAAAACACTCTACACGTTTTGGACGGTTTTTCCGTCTATCATCAGGAGATCAAGACTGTACATACAGCTGTCAAACAGAACTGCTGACTGCTTGCCTTATCTCCTGACCATCGAAGCTGCAACGTACTGCATAGGCAAAAAATTGAAGTTTGACCACACGCTGTGAACAAACCAAAAAAAAAAATTCAATCCTATTGCTAGTATAGCAAACTGTGTGAAGTCTTAGGCGAAATTATTCCATTGTGTTTTTATTAGACGAGTGCATGTTATTATCATTATGGGATAAACAGAGTTACACAGATCTTGGATATTATTTTTTATTCGATTCTACTACATGTTTAACCCGCAAAGCAATCGACGTTTTGGAAAACCTGAGTTGAGGTGGCTTGAGTTAGTTGAGGAAGATCTAAAGAAGATGGACCTGAGAAATCTAGACCGAGAAAAGTGGAGGGCAATTTTGGAAGAGGCTAAGGTTCATCAAGGACAGTAATGCCACAGGAAGAAGACGAAGAAGATGTACTAGATATTCTTCATACACAGGGTTATATTTCCGCCAGCAATGAAGGTACGATCTATAATAACAAAACACAATGCTGCTTGTTTATTTAATAACAACATTCTTCACAACAAGCAAAGAACTGCCTTTGTTGAACACTTCTTACAGTTTGCTCGACACTCATGTGTGCTATCGTCGACAACATTGCGGCTGGTGCGCTGTCACACCATTTAAAGGGAAACTGGATAACGCGGGACGTTTAAAGACGTCCTACAAGGCAACAGTGAAGTGTCGACAGCTAATATTTTGGCTACAAAGTCAGAGCAGGGTCCGCTACGACACCGCGAAGCCAGAACCAAATCGGCGGAGATCAACATCACGCCTCCCCTTGACAGTTCCTACTCAGTATGAATGCTTTCTGAAGAGCAATCCTATAGGCTGCTCTGCTTTCAGAGTTGAACTGCAACTTCCCTTCCTTCTACCTTCTGTGGGTGCCAAAATGTATGAAAGAACCGAGATTTCGTCTCCAGAGTGTAAGACTTGGAAACTAGTGTCTCGGTTTATTCTTTTACAGTAGTCGATTTGCGTGTATATATATATATATATATACGAATCGATAATTGTAAAAGAATAAACGGAACCAATATATATATATATATTTAATGTAACTACAATCAGGACGCCGGCGTAGCAATTACATCAAGCGGCCTGTCTCGGAACGACCAATTTACGAGCACTGCTTGGACCGGCGATTCTAGAAACACCTTCATATTATGCCGTCAGCTGTATCGTTAGCTAGCCGCGATAACGAATTCGGTATAGCGCCTAGGCTACGGGCTGGGTGATCCGAGGTTCGAATACCGGCAGAAGCACGAGATTCTCTCTAAAACATGCTGCCCGGCTCTGGGACCCCCCCCCCCCCCAGCTCTCTTTGGAGTGGGTCCCAGGGGGGGTTCCCCTGGGATAAAAATACATAGGAGGGAAAACTTCCCCAAAGCACACCAAGTAAAAA
>Ga0136643_10012725_pt1 | contig 12546 bp, 8 predicted proteins | sample TergutLab28metaG_FD_96883 | JGI IMG/M metagenome (GOLD analysis project Ga0136643, IMG submission 96883) | Labiotermes labralis P1 segment gut microbial communities from Petit-Saut dam, French Guiana - Lab288 P1 (version 3) (version 3) | ecosystem: Host-associated > Arthropoda: Insects >...
AACATTACAGCTAAAGCAGCATTGAAATTTGGAAGTGAAGCTTGGGTACTGAAGAAAAGAGAGGAACAACGTTTAGAAGCAGCACAGATAAAATTTTTGAGACACTTACTTGGAATAACAAAATTAGATCAAGAAAATAATCAATGTATTAGGCAAAAAACTGGAACACAAAACACAGTAAAGGAAATAAAACAGTACCAGAAAAAGTGGCTACAGCATGTACACAGGATGGACACAAAGAGACTACCAAAACAAGCACTACAATATAAATCAAAAGGAGGAAGGACAATAGGACGACCGAGGAAGAGATGGAGGAACCAACTTCATCTTAAGGATCAAGGAACAGAAAATACGCCTAACCCTTCAGGAAAATGATAATGATGATGATGATGATGATGATGATGAATTAATGATAATAAACTCGTTTATTTTCAATGTACTGACTTAACAGCTCCGATCTAATTTACAGAAGTAGCAAGAAAACGAATATAGACAAAAAATACTTCGCAAATGAAACAAAAATCAAATAGTCGCCTAGTTGGGACCATAATGTTCCATAATATCAACAGTCTTACTAACCCCATTAGCTGCACGGGAACGAATGGCAGTGGGACAGCCATCCACGTTACGCACTACGCATAACGAGAGCGCCGTTACAGCAACCTCAAACAAGTTTCAGAACTCAAATGACTATGAACAGAGAGGCCGTGAAAACTACACGTGTCGTTTTTAATTAAGCTAAGGGGTTCACGAAATGCAGTGTGAGAAATTTTTCCAGCATTTTGACAACACCTGACCAGCCGGGATCCATGACATGAATATAGTTCGAACTGCTATATCCTTCACACAAACACCGCTCGACCTTTTCTGTAATTCCACCTGCCCACCGTGCGTCACATGATCCCGGTCCATTATCCTTCCAACTTTATCCCTGTTGAAATCCGAGTTAGGGGTTAGGGGGAGCTGCGGAGGATGCTCAGTAGAGGGCGCAACACACAAACACGTGTTAAAATTGTGTGCTCACATATATACATACAACATACACTCTTACATTATATACATACATACACACGTACGTACGTACGTACGTACGTACATACACACACACACACATACATGCATACATACATACATACATACATACATAATACATACATACATACACACATACATACATATTACACACACATACACACATACGCGCGCACACGCAACGCACGCACGCGCACGCTCAGGCGCGCACACACATACACACACACACACACACAAATACACAAGCACGCGCACACACACACAAACACACGCGCAAGCGCATGTACACGCACACGCACACACACACACACACACATTCATACGTACATACATATACAGCTACACACTCACACATCTTATATGTATGCATAACACACGACTGCCTGTCATACAAATATTATTCACGCTCCAACCCGCGACCTCTTCCATCACGCATTTGTTCATGATGATTTCTTAACTCCTTGCACGAATGGTCATTCATTTAGTACTGTATTTTGAGCATCCCCGAAATCTATCACTTGCTTGTGGATCTTACTTTACCCTTACAGTTTCTGAAAAATTATTGCACTTCAAAATGTCGTACCTCACACAAAATGTACGTCATTCCCCTTCACACGATCGGCCGCCATAAAACCCACGCGCCACTCCACTGCTCTTTCCATAGCCTATTCTTAAAGTAAACCGAGGGTTAAGCTCACTACAGCAATGATACCACAATAAAGCTCATGTAGCTTGCGTTTCCTAGAACAAATTGTAGAGCCTCTTACCTGTATTTTGGAGGTGACCACTTAAAACACACGCAACACTGACTATTCTGAATAAGTTTTTCGCGATTTTTTCAGTGCCTCCAGGAAACGTCGAGCTATAAGCTTTAGTTAGGTGCCAAACCCTTCATTTCACATCCTTTCCAGTTTAATTTTATCACCGTCCTACCATTTCACAACTAATTACTATCAGCTTTAAATAAATTACAAAGAGAAAGATTTTACTGTTGAGATGGAGAAAGAAATTACCAATTGAAGATGGGCCTTCCAGGTACAGGACGTCTGCACGCCTCCTTTGAATTACCTACTGTATCCCTGACTTCCTACATACGTCCCCTTTCTCTTACTCTCCAGGAAGAAGGGAGGTGCAGCGCTTCAAAAAAACTCGTTGCTCTGTCTTGCTTTCCCTGTTGGTCTTGGTGTTTCTCTATTACTTAATTACAGATCTTAAATCAGGACGAACATGTGTTATTAATTTCATTTACCTGTAAGCTTCCTTACACGAATCTGCAACAAATTCCCAAAATAACCCGAACTCCGTTTCTTGAAGGCTCACCTCTATTTATTTCCAGTTTCTTTGACCTGCCTTAATTATAACACATATATCTAGTGACTAAATCTCTTAACTATTTACTGAATCTAAATACCTTCTCGCGCAAGGTTTTTTTGCCATTAACTTAATTCAATGATCTTTAGATTTAATCAGGAGCCACATCTTTACATGCAACTCCTCTGATAAGTTTGTGCAAGAAAGTTATTTTACGTTTTATGCAATTAACTAACACGGCTGCCCGGCAAAATGATAGCTACCGACTCTCATGTCCAGCCTTACAGTAATAAATGTCATACATTTTCGCTGTGGTTTTACTTGGACGGAAATCAATTGCATTTGTTCGACAGTATCGCTTGTTGCATTTCGAAAAAAAAAAAATTGTTAACCGCGCCTTGAAATCCAGTTTTGTCTCCAATTAAGGATCGTCATATTTTAAAACACTCCCTTAGCAAACCGTGTTTTGAACAGTTATGAAAAATGACAAGATCGGAAAAAACGAGGAAAGGGATTAAACAGCATCAATTACAGTTTTCTGATTTTGTGTTGTAGCTCGCGAAGGCCTGCGCAAACAGGTCGGCGGAGACACGAAACGCATACGCATTCTGGCAACAAACTATCTTTCGAAACGGCTTTATCGATGACTGCGAACGTGTTGGGATAATCGCCATAAGGAGGGTCGTACAGGTCGGAGCTAGATGGGGGAAGTTACTGGATCAGGATCATGTCAAATTGAAAGCTATCTTAAGGGAGGTTTCGTTACTTCAGTGTTCCCTTAACAGAGAGCTGGTCAGTCAGTCATTTAGACATCCAGTCACTTAGCTATTCTGTCATCTGTCAGTAAACAGAGATAATCACAGGATTATTAAACTCTGATTGCAGCACGGTTTATTTGCTTGGCTTACATAACAAATTATTACACCGCCATTAAGGTTTCACTTTGCACGAATCACTGCAGACTCTGGTTGTGCATGACAGCTATTGGTATAGAGCCCTGCTATTGCGTGTGTGTGTGTGTGCATCATGATCGGATTATTAGTTCATTCTACGTAATTAATAATTACCATTACTAATTGTGAGGTACAGCTACCTATGTAATTGCTGCTACGGAACCTGTAATTACAAGTGATTATGAAATACTACAGTCGAGCCTTTCCTTTTTCAATACAACACCGCTTGCTCCCTGTTTAACTTAATTTGCTACTGACAAATTTTTTCTGAATTTAAACGAAGTAAATTTTCTTTCCTTACAATTTTTACCACGTGTAAAGTGCTTTTCACTGCTTACCATTCACAACTAGAAGCAAAATTACACAAACAAGCATATTATGATTTAATATTGGTATAGTTCCTTAAGTGTAAATTCATCTTAACATAACAAACTTGATTTTGTATCTTCTGGCAGGAGTGCCACCTCCTCAGTTTCCGATACCTCGGTCCTGTGCTAACGTTACTCATCCTATTATGTGGTAGACGTTCCCACACATCTATACGAAACCAGTTTGATCCTTGCACTGTTTTACCTTATACATGAAATTGACGCTGCAGATTGGGGCACAGCATCATATTCTTCAGCGACGTTGTTAAAAGCAATGCTGCAATATATGCCATATAGAACGTATCGTTTACCGTAAAATGAAGTTGCTGGGCAGTCGCAATGTACAATAAACACCACACAGACTGGATAAACAAATTCAAAATCTATGTAATACATGGACAGTAAATAACTAAACCACAACATCGCATTAACGTAGATAGAAAACACTATCAATACAATCACAGGATTTAAAACCTAATGATACAACAGTAACTTTCCAAACAATTTTATCATAAAATATTAAATGTTAATGTAAAATTAATTACATTTTACTCATGTAACTGTTACGTCATAACGTTCTCTAAGATTTGTGTGGCTTCAAAAAATGAGTGACAAAGACCTGTAAATTAAAAACTCGAGTTTTTGAAAACGATGGCTGAAATGGATTTTAACTCTAATACCATTGGGCCTTCATGCCAAGTCCAGTCCCGGTCAGATTGCAAATAAGTCCTGTATCGGCCATCTTCTGTCAGACACTAGTAATCTGTATTTACAGACATTTCACACATTTATACCTGGTGCAATTTATAAGATACCTATAAATGGCCCCAGAAAAATACATACTACTATGTCATGCCCCCATACCGTCTAAACAACAAAAAATGTACTAATATTTCACATCAAATATCAAACAAGTTTACTAAATTGGCTATATAATTCAACATTGAAGGACCACTATCAGAATACACCATACAAACTTTACCGTGCAAAGTTGTTTTCTCATTGGAGTATGTAGAGAAAAACAGAAAACTTACCAGATGTAATAACGACATTAATACATTTCCGCTAATGCAGAAACGAAACTAAAAATTATATACATGTATGACCTTACGCTCCGTATAACTTTATTTAATAGTCCTTATTGGTCATTTGCTAGAAAATCACTATTCCCTAACATATTGCTCGGAAATGTCTAAAGCCCTCGGTCATTAGGCGGCCCCTACTCTTCGCTGCGGCTATTGCGTTAAAAACAAAACTCGCCTTGTATTGTGCTTATGCAGTAATTACATAAGTTTGATTCATTTTTGAATTAATAACTTTAAGACAAATGTAATATTATCTTCATTTCAGGGTTTTCTTCACGGTCACTTTGTACTTCCTTTTTCAACGACTTTACAAAACTAAATCTGTAGGTTGCATTTCTTTTATGTCTCATTGCTCTAAGAACCATGCCGACAGATTACATTCATTTTGTTTAAGGTTTTAGCTATCATTTGTTAAATAAGAAACACACACACACGTCAAAATTCTGGATATTTATAATATTAATGCATTGTTGTGAGTAGACCCGTTGGTATTAAAATTTCTTTTTTTACTTCACTATGATAAGACCTAAGAAGCAGTCAATATCTGTGAGCAAAAATGTCATATTTTTATATGTATTCAGTACCAACATTGTAACCCATTACACGTTTCACGAGGAATCCATTGTTAAATTACATTCATACTGTAATTAAAGTATGCGGCTTTGCTATTATTGTCAATAACACAGCACAGTTAATTGGTAGGCTATCGAACATGCTAGTCGCGGTCAGAACAAAGGATTACACACAGAGAGTTGATAAATCTGTTAACCTGAAATTATCTGCAGGATCTCTATTTCATAGCACTCATCTACCGCCATCACTGTATTAGGTAACATGTGTATCAATCACGCGATCTGCATAATTCAGCTAGTTTCCCCGTGCATCAGCACCACTACATAAATACGTATTACAGAAAGGGATAACTTGAAGCTCAAGGAGAAGGTAAATAGTAGTGTGAATGCTCCGACCGTTTTAACCCATAGGAAAATGCCTCCAGCCCCAACTGGAGAAGAAGTCTGCGTACAAATCAAAGTCGATACGCACCCCGGAAATCTTACAAGTGCCTTTCGGCCCTTAGGCCCTTATTTTACGCGCAGAGATAAGGTGCCGCGTTCTGCAGATATTATCGTTTCGCCATATATTGCATCCAAATAAGTATGAATAAAGAACAGAGCGGCAATGATCGCGGTCCGAGTCTCTGCCTTAGAACGGGCTACCCTGTAAGCGTTTTTTCGTGACTTTCCTCAATAAGTACGTAATTTCGGGCGATTTTATAGATTATAATCTTAAAATATCTACTAACGCTTCTTACATCTCTTTTATCTTTTCTTCCCTTTTCCAGTAGTCCATGTACACATCGTGTCGAAGCTAAGACTTAAATATTTTCCATCTGTGCCCAGAATATTCTTCCCAAATATTTCAGGAACAGAAGTGCAAGAACATAATATATTATTGTCCAACTAGATCACTTCTCGTTAATTTTCTTTTTTCTCCAGTTCCCAATCGGTATAAACAATTTTCAATATTTTACATTTTAAACGGCATTTTCCGGATCTGAAGAATTATCCGACAAATAAATTTTTCGTTGATCTTCTAATTCAACTTTTAGACAATTTCACTGCGCTATTCCATCCTACTTCCATTACTCTGAAGAAACTAAGCTAACGATCATGTCTCCGTGGGAAGAGCCATAGGGCCAACAGATCGCATTACGTCATTGCAGCCACCTGTTCTCCGCACGGGCCCAACAGACGACGAAATCCGAAATCACTTTTCATCAGAGCCAGATTATAGCGTGTGGTGAGTGTGGAAGCCGAGTTATAGATCTGTGAGAAAGGAAAGCAGGCAACAGTTAGTCGGGGATCAAATTATGAATACCTTCCTTCCTCGAAAACACCCCCCAGCTGGTGAATTGTTACAGTACGCCGTCTCTTCTAGAGGCACCCCTACTAGTAAAGTGAAATTATGGAGCTGCATTTCCCAGCATGCAATGCGGTAGTAGCATATCTGCCTACGTAACACCGTATGACGTAGATTAAAACGGGAGTGAAGGTAGGGGGAATGGGGGAACCTTGCAAATTACTACCCCCTTTCCGCAACTCGTACATTTTCATGGCAAGAGACCTTGGAGAATGTGAGAATTGGAGAGAGAAGCAATGAGAAGAGAGGGTTGTTTAAAATATGTAGGAACAAAGTTTACGGAACAGAAAAGTAGTCTTGCTGGGCGATGAGATCTGAATCAAAAGTTTCTAGGTGGATGAACAAGGGGGACCAGCGAGGGCAAGAACAGTTAGGTTTTCTTGGGACCAGCAGTGACCCCAGGGTAAAGAAACATTCCTGTACTCTTAGGAGAAGAATGTTAGTCGATCAAGAAATTCCAGGTTTTTTTGGGTGCATGACAGCTACAGCCTACCTTCGAGAAAAATTGACCACCTTTACGTCGCATGCCAGTAGTGACACTTCGTACTCTGTATTTTAAAATATATGAAGCTAAAACGCAAATGTACCAAACTTTCCTGAAAAGTTACTAAAATTCAACTAATCAACGTCCTTCCTAATTGGCCATTTTGTGGGAAGCTTTAAACCCTTTACCAGCCATGCCAATTGTCTATAACTAAGAAGAATTTTTGAAGCAACCATAAATAATTTTGCAAAACTTAGAAAATATCCGTGGCAGTGCTGTTTGCTGATTTTTAGTGGTGATTTGCTAATCGAAATATTCGTAATAACTATAAACACGTCACTTTAAAAAAAAATACACGCTTTATTTAAAAAGAAAGTGGTGAGAAGTGTGGGCTGTGTTCGTCTGGCTCAGGAAGGCGAACAGCCGGGGCCTGTTTCGGGAAAAAATAATAAAATTTCGAACTCTACGAACGACGGGAAATTATCACTTAAGCGACTATCGAATCCTCAAAAAGTATCCTGGTTCCCGGAGTAGTTTATTACTTATGAAATCCTGCGATTCACCACCGAGTCCACAAAATCTCACCAGCCGACCGTTATCACTAAATACTACATTACAATTCGCTTCTTCAGTCCTAAATTTTAGGACACCTACTTCATTACTATACTTCAGTGCGTGCCCATCTACCCCAAATGGGATCTTTTTCAGTACTTTCCAAACACTTTTCCATCTGAAATAAAATATGCTAACCAGCACGTGGTCGGTGGCTATCCACGCACAGCTAGCTGATGAAATGACCTAGAAAGTAACTAAAGGCAGGGTAACAGCGAACTAACACAACAGATATTGACGTCCATTCGTTCATTTCCATGAAAGCAAACTAGAACTCACAAATCAATAGTTCCATTTGTGAACTCTCAATTAAAACTGCAGTGGCACAGTGGCGCAAAACACCCCACAGAAAATTTGCAATTACAACAAATGCATCAGTCTGGCGGTGGGAACGGAATCCGCAGTGCAAACTACAGAAAACAGGTGTGTAATTTTCTGTATACACGTAATGTAATGGATTCGCTTGGATAACCAACCTAAAACAACACCACAATTCTACTGGAAACTGAAAGCCAGCTAGAGGAAAAACAAAATAGAAATAACAGACCGAAACGAAAGGCGACATAAACTCAACCCCTTGTTTTTGTATGAAACAGGAAAGTTTTCCCATTCCAAACCCCTCTCACTACCCCGGTCCTCTTAAGATCACTGTGTAACAGGGGTGGTGCTGCGCTATGCTACCATCAACCCTCGCAAACAACACCCACCCACTCTCACAACAGGGGGAAATTGAAGATTTCTTTCCCTAGATTAGTATTTTAATTTTCCAAAATCTTCTCTCCCTGTGCTGATAAAACTGCTTTTAGATTACGTCTGTTTGGTCATGTGCATATTGCTTAACGTTTTTCACCTAAGTAGGTAGGAGTATGTGCAGGTTCAGGGACTGGTGATTTGTTAAAAAGTAAAAATACCGAATTTACGTCATATCTTCCTATTAATTGTCGTCCCTTTCGTTTTCAATTTCTTATTAGTTGTCTTGTTTTCTTCATATTCTTCCGTTCGTTCCTCTTTTTCTCTTACACCGCCCTCTTCTTCCTCTTTTCTTCAACTTTTTTCACGCTCGTGGCAAGAATGACTCCTGACCCAGCGAACTCAAGCATTATGTATTCATGTTCTGATACCTAACAATGACGGAATTCACGCTCTACAATTAATATATTCGTGATTTTTAAGAATGTGTTCTGTAGTGAAGTGATAACAGAATGGACCCCCTCTATATAATGAGATCTATTACTTGTATTTATACTATTCCTATAATATTAGCATGTGTAACACAGCTAGCTGACTGTGGTTGTATGTTTAGGTGGCCAACTGCATGTTAATTACTGTGATAAATTAAGATTATTAAAACAATCAGTGAGTAATTATATGACAGACATGAATACCGGCTCTTCTCAAATACTTGTTATAGCCTCAAGCACTGTCCGTAAATAAGAGATTACTGATTCTGGACCAGCCTGTTCTTCCACGAAGGAGGCTGGGACACAGCCTTATACAGTAATCAGTCCATCAGAATGCTTTTAACTTCATTGGACAACGTAGACATGGAAAAATGCAGCCTACAATCATAAGCTGGAACTGCAACCACAGTCGCGCTTTGATCGAGAGAAATTTTAGATTGGCAACAGGAACATCACATTTGTGCCTATGGCATAACCTAAGGTTATGAAACTCTACGGGGGCATGAAAGAACGCCGCGTGATTCTCGATATAACAGTGCGGTCTTCCAAGAGCTCCCCAGAAATATTTTATTCGCTTTAGGCGGACAGTTCAGAGGCTGGGGAACTAAGGACACAAACAAACACTCAGAATATGTAATACTTATTGCTTTTCCGTGTAACAGTGTCTGAAGGAGCGCGACTCAGTGTTACGTTATACGTAAACTACCTGTCTTGTTTTACATGTTTCTACTTCGTAAATGGAACTGCTGTTCGAGTTTTTAAGCTTCCGCAGCAGTGCAGTTTAGGACTCTGTTCTATTGGAATGTGGAGCTACGTCACTGGGTAACAGATGCCCGAAGTTTGGAGATGACTTGGTTATTTCATCTTTTACAGCTAAAAAACACCAGAAGAGTTCCCAGCCTTGAAGATGAACCACTATTTAGTCTCCAAAAGTCGGCCACCACTTACTTAGTGGTGCAGCTTATCCGGAAAGAACGGAGACTTCTAATACAGAAATTACGTATGCAACATTGTTTACGAAATCATCACTTATTTAGATTTCATCAAACTGTAATATCTACATGGCAGATATACTCTATCCTTTACTTTTCTGGTTCTCTCACGCACAAAATTGAAGGTCGTACTTCTGTAACGTACGAGTTGTACGGATAGGTCTGACGAAGATTTATACTGCATCACGGTGTTTCCTTTGGCACTTTTACAGGCTGACATATCATGTCCTTCGATACTGCTTTCCGCTCTTTCAAAAGTACAGCCCTGGAAGGCGAATGGTCAATGTAGTCCCAAGCGGCGTCTTCTGCGTCACCTAACATTAATTTTGCGCTCCTACGTAGAAAATGCATTTACACAATCGTCCTTTCAGAAAATTAACGCCATTTCCACCAAAAAGACGCAACAGGGTGGAATGAAAATGGTCAAAACATAGAAAGAAAGACCTACACCAAGAAGGTGAATTGTACCCCGGGTAAGCTGAAACCACAGACCCCCTACAGAAACAAACTTGCCTTAGTTCATCGGAGATAATTAGGTACATTTTACCTTGCTACGGTGGCCTAACTTGAAAATGACTTCAATTAACTCCCTCCGTGATACGCACGATATCCGTTGGTTAGCACTGCTGACTCTTCTGGTATTTGCTATGTGGTGTATAAGATCAGTAAATTCTCTCCTTCTCTCTTAACAGATTAAAACAACCATTTGTGGCTATTCAACAATATAACTAACTTATACACTGTCAGGGTAATAATATTATTATAAAAGAAGGTTCTTTTAAACAAAAATCAGCATAGAAAATGTTAAGGAAAAGCCTAAGTTAATGCCATATCGACATATATATGCAGATTCGTCTACCCGCCAAAATATAACTTACTAATTAAACTAGGAAAAGGTATGTAGTCAAACACAACTTATTCACTGAGGTGTATTTAATGACTATGCGATGGAAACAACTACAGGTTTCGGCCTGTATTGGCCATCATCAGGTTGTCTAGGGAACTTAAGGGCTAGCTATATGCATGCGCGCGCGCGTGGTGTAGAGATCTCTACACACGCATATCTTGACAAACCGAATCAAAACAGGAGTCAAATAAAACACTATGAAGCAGAACAGATACAGATAGTAATACAAAATACATGATTACTATCTGTACCTGTTCTGCTTCACAGTCTTTTGTTTGACTCCTGTTTTGATTCGGTTTTTCAAGATATGCGTATGTAGAGATCTCTACACCACGCGCGCGCGCATGCGTATAGCTAGCCCTTAAGTTCCCTAGACAACCTGATGATGGCCAATACAGGCCGAAACGTGTAGTTGTTTCCATCGCATAGTCATTAAATACACCTCAGTGATTAAGTTGTGTTTGACTACATACCTTTTCCTGGTTCCACACACACAACGGGGATGACTCACTTCCTAGATTACTAATTAAAATATTCACGCGTATTTTATATGGTGTGGTTGTTGGCGTAAGTGATGAAACTCTATTGATTTCTTTACGTTGTTCAGTAAAGTAATCAAAAGTAAGAGAACAGTTGTAACTTGGTGATACAATGCTGATGACAGTAAGAAACGACTTCCTGCATGTTGCCTAAATCTGCATGGAGAAAATTTAAAAAAAAATTAAATTTCATTTAAAATATCATGGAAGTTGCTAACGTTGTCCAGAATAATTCAAAAGTCCTGCAATAATTAAAACAGTTCGGAATGAAGAATAATTATAGGATATGTCTTTGCCGGTGCATGAAGCGTAAGATGATTTTTGCTACCCGGAAAGTGGGCAAATGTCACAAGCTGCAGGGACTTTATCACTGCGGCTCAACTGCTGGGGCAGACAGGAAAGGATGTGCCACATAAAAGAGAAAGAGCAGACTAAGTGCCCAACACTAAAGAAGCACTGGTCTCGGGGGGAGCAAAGTGTTGTTGCCTTAGTAGAATTTGAATGCCATAGCGAAAGCTTGCATTTCTGTAACCTTTCACGTACCTTTGCTACTTTTTGGACAGCTCAAACAGCACACAAAATAAAAACCAACGAATATAAAAGCACTTCTGCAAAATCCTTTGGGACACGTGGCATTATGATCAGAGGAGACAGGGCCATTTCCACGTCAAGAATAGCACACAGAAAAAGCCATATCTTTATATAACGTAGTGGGGGGGAAAAGTTGTTAAAAGGGTCATTTCTTTTAGAAAAGGTATCAACATGGCGCCTGCTACAAGTGAAGTCATTATCCTACAGGGAACTTACATTCACAGTTTCAAGGAACGGAAATGGTGCCTCTGTATTTGAGTGCCTCGTGGACTATGACATCAAGGAAAGAATATGAAATGAGGAATTTAAATTCAAAATGGATAAGAAAGAACAAAATGCGCATGTGTGTGCTACGAACTGCACAGTCCTGGGTTCGAATCCCTGCAGTTACAAAAGAATTTTCTGTGCTCCAAAACGTCCAAACCACCTCCAGGGGCCATCTACCGTACCATTCAATTGTGAATGGTGACTCTTTCCCCCGAGATGAAAGCGGCCAGGGTGTGAGGCTGAACCACCTCAATCTAGTGCCGAGGCTAAGAATGAGTGGCGCTATCACCTTGGCCTCCACCCC
>Ga0136643_10012727_pt1 | contig 12546 bp, 6 predicted proteins | sample TergutLab28metaG_FD_96883 | JGI IMG/M metagenome (GOLD analysis project Ga0136643, IMG submission 96883) | Labiotermes labralis P1 segment gut microbial communities from Petit-Saut dam, French Guiana - Lab288 P1 (version 3) (version 3) | ecosystem: Host-associated > Arthropoda: Insects >...
AAAATTTAAACATTAAAACATTAAAACGCCCCGACATTTTTCGGTCCTAGGACCGAAAAATGTCGGGGCGTTTTAATGTTTTAATGTTTAAATTTTATAAATTTTATATATGTGCAGTAGTTGGTATAATAATTGAGCAACTCGACAACATGCATGGTGTAACAACGAAAATACAATTTACGTGTTGTTAATTTAACTATATTCTTTAACGAAGGCCTAAATCACGGATAAAAATAAATACACGTAATCCCGGAGCACTTATGGAATTATATTTTGATCGCGTAAACTCGACCCTCGACATAATGAGCCGACGAAAATAAGGTTTGTCACAACAATCATCTGGGGGACATTCCAAGTTTGAAAACATTTCTGTGTTAAACGTCCCGTTTCTAAGTGGAATGGCAAGTTGAAACACGAATCCACTGACATAATTGAAGTGGGCTGAGAGCTCCACACTCTGCTATCCATTTCACAAACGTTGCTGGCTTCTACAATTCAAATCCTGTTCCATTATATTATACTGAGAGAAGAATTTCTTTCTTCCATCATCTTAATACTTCTGTTAATCTATATTTAAATCATACCTAGTTCATTCCTTCGTTGTCCTTTACCACACATCTTTACTACTGTTTGTCTTTATACCATATAAGTTCTTGTTGTTTGAGTCCGTGATGTAAATTAAGAATGCGTGACACGTACGACTCGTAAGGCAGGTGATCTGGGAGGGGGAAAAAAGCTACAATTCGTAATATCTTTACAGACAGTGACAAAATCCGTAAATTTTAAAGACTTTAAATTTCTCTCTTTTTTTTTTAACTGAAATTATGGACTGTTCTAGAAAAGGATCATCCTTTACTATTACCGTAGTAAACAGGATGGCTTCTGTTTATTGTTACATTAAAAATAAGAACTTTACGTAAATAAAGAACCTGTTAGACAATTATCTTTCTTTGTAACTGTTCCGGGTTCAAAACAGAAATTGGGAAATTAATGCTAAACAGACGTAAAACTCATAAGATTTGAGATCTTCACGGCAGTTGGTATCAAGAACATGGTCTTCTGGAATGTTATGCTACGTAGTTTGTTAAAGGGGTACCAAACGTTTCGGAGGAACCACTTGCACATTCAGGATAGAAGATTGACTTTGAGGTGCGGTATCCCGTATTTTTTAACAACATACAATATGTTAATACAAGGCAGTCAAAACACAACTACAGATATATTTGTAGCATAGATGGCTAAAGCTAGCACCTACATTACAGAGGCCGAAACATGTAGTTGCTAGCTTTAGCCATGTATGGTGCAAATATATCTACATTTGTGTTTTGACTACCTTGTATTAAAATTCTTTATGTAGAAGATTGAATCTGAAGAAGCAGAAAGCCACTTCTTCCGAAACGACCATACCCATCTAACAAAATCATTCAACAGAAGAACAGATCATAATCCTAAAACTTACATTTTTTTCGCATTGGTATGCGTAATTCCAGACGAGTTCGCACAGCTGCGAAAAGCGACTACTGAATTCGTCATTTCTGTCCTTCTGTGCGCCTGCCCGCATAGAAAAAAAAGCGGATTGTCATGAAATTTCACACTGGGGGCATTCACTGAAACTGTCGAGAAAATCGCAGTTTTGTTAAGATCGAACGAAAAATAACATGCGCTTTGCATGAAAACCTACGCACGTTTATGAATACATCTGTTGCTAGCGTCACATTTGCAGCCGGTGATAGTAAACGATAACGAGCGCAATCGATATTAATCTGCTGTATTTCTTAATGCGATTTACACCGTGCATAATTAAAGATAATGGCAACGAATGAACACAATATTTAATATTTGTTGACTATGACTAACAATATTATATTTGGTATGTACAGAGACTAAAACATGCACACTAATTTTTAGGAAATATTATACTTAAGCCGGCAATTAGAAAATACCTCGTGGAATAAACATCTGAGGTAATATATTACCGATAAGTTTAAAAGACTCAGCATAGATATATAAATAATAGTACGGCAAAGAAATTTAGTAACAAACCCTAATAACAATAAAAACATCCTACTATATGTGCGCAGTTGTGAACAGTGACAAAAAGTGTGATCATAGTGGACTTATTGGTAGGCCATCTCAGATATGTCAGGCTGCAAGGATCCAAACGCGCCCCAATTTTCTCGTTACACGTACAGTTGCTACTTTTTTTATTCTTACGAAGTCCAAGAATCATGCAAAATTGTACGGACTATTCAATGTAGATTATGGCTACGTCAGGGCTTTCTACATATTCTACGAGGGGCAAGCTAAAATATTCATTAGCCCAAAGATGTACTTATGCAAACACGTAAATATTATATTTCACATCTCATTATATACACAAACTTTAATAGACATTACGATTCGTATAAAGATTAACATTACAGACGTTTTAAATGAGAAATAAATGACAATGTCACAGAGACGTAACACAGTAGGATTAAAATGATTATTCTTGGGAAAAGCAGGATCCAAAATATATGCAGATACATTAAAAATATCGACGCAGCAAAAATTTAACAATGAAACCACGGCAGAGACAGATAAGTTACAAGACAGAGCTACAAATCTCACAGATATTATTACACCTCGTGAGCTGGTGTTACATCTGAAGAAACGTAGTTAGGAAAACAAATCCCATGACCAAGCATGTCTCACGAGACTTAAATCTTCACACTTATTCGGATCCAAATTGTTACCAGATATTTAAGATTCACGTAAAACTGAAAACTTTCGTGAGAATAAATTCACTAAACCCCTAGAATTCAATATCACAGAAAGCAGAGTAGACCGTCCGTTTTTTCGAGCCTTTGTCTAGGTTTTTTAGCATGTGTTTTTTTTCGTGTGATGGGGTGCTGGCCCATAGACACAACCCCCAACCTGGAAGACCAGTGTATCTCTCTTTGTCTGGGTGATCTCCATGTTCAAAGAATGGCAGAAGAAGATTACCCAAAACAGCATTGAAGTGGATGCCGGAGCAAAGGAGAGCAAGAGGAAGACCGAAGAAAATTTGGATGGAAGGTATAAGGAAGGCCATGAACGAAAGAAACCTAAATGAAGGCCAGTGGGAAGATAGGAAGCAATGGAGTCTAGGTGTCGGACAACGTAGAACGACGTTTTGAAACCGATATATACCTACAGAAAGCAAATTAATTAAAAGAATGTGACAGTTGACGCCGTCCATTGTCTGAGTTACACTGAAAACACACGAAGTTGCAGCAGGCGGGATTCCTCCCGTGATTACGTAGACTCAGAGCCATAATTTATTTGGCCTATGTACCCTAAATTCTGGCTTCACTACCCGATTCAAGTCTGTCTCACATTTATCGAACTAAGATGCGTTTACTTCCCTTATGAAGGCTGACACAACGATACATATGATTAACTTAAATTTTAATACCTCTACTCGTTTTGGATCATTGTTTTCCAAATTGTGATAAAATAGGGTGTGTGAAACGTTGTATGACATCCAGGCACTAGTTACCACTGTTCTACTACATGGACAGAATAAACTTAAATAAACCAACACAAAAACTGGCAAATTGCGTAGGCCAAGAAATTCCCTTAGCATGCTAATGGGAAGGAACACAGAGTCACACAGGTAAAGAAATATTCACAAACTGGTTGCCTAATGTTGGCGGTTTTGGCTGTGTGCAGTACGCGTAACAAAAGAATCTTTTATGTATGCAGCCAGTACTGGGCTGAGCAAACAGCCGCTTTTAAGACACGCCCACTCGAAGCCAACGACAGAAATGAACTGTGCATTGAATAATATTTTTTCCGTCCTTGGCTACACTTGTAGCGAAGTATTTTACTTGAAACACGAAGTGCCAGCTTTAATTTCTGTACTACTATGCTGCTACTTTAGTTTTTCAGAAGTGTTTTTCTTTCATGAGTAAATAATAAGTAGGAATAAGTAAACAAACCTAAGAACTTGGAATGTGAAGTGAGGGAGGGGAATCCTTCCAAATATATATGGACAATGTAGCATAGATAAAATGCCACAAGTTGTCACATGCTGTCCGATAGAACAATTCCACTAAAGGTAGGAACTTTAGACACGGAAAAGGATGGCTCCTGCATGATGTCAATAATTTCGACGCTTGGCATATGCAGGTGAAACAGACATATAAATGAAGTAACACGAGAATAAAGAAGGTACCTTCACCTATAGTAGCAGAATCTTATATTTTTCCTTAAAAATACAAGTACGCTTCTTCTGCTCCAGAAAACATAAAATCAGTCCAATAATTTCAAAACAAATGGTTCAAAAATCATAAAATTTCATTTTACAGCTCGAGAAATCAAAATATTATGCCTTTTATTGGGTGACGTTTCACATCTGTTAAAAACAGCTAATGTCATCCAAGAAGCAGAAGTCAAAATACCGAAATGTGACGACGCTGACGACTGTTGCATCTGCACATATCAGACAGCATCCACCAAGCCCTATTTGGGGCGTACAGTCAAAAAGCAGGTGCTGAGTGGAGCGCACGACATACCAGTGGGTATCAAGTGTACTGAATTCACAGCTGTCATTCGATAACCTTATCTAAAGGAAAACGATGGAGGACCACAATCAGATGGGGGAAAAATCATAAAAAGGGAAATTTAAAACCGATTCAAGTAAACCACGATACCTTCAATAGCAGACTTTTTCATTAGGCTTTGTAAGAATGGGATAGGTTTATATCAGCGCAATAATCTTCGATTCCTCAGTAACTTAAACAATTAATACTGTACTTGTTCCGTGCAATTTATACACATGTAATTTTATTACCAACAAATTACACTTGTCCAACACGTTTAGGCCATCCAGGGAGCATCATTTTAAACTAAAAGAAATACACAGCATCACCTTTTACAAATGATAAGCTATAAGGTGGTGCTGTATATGTCTCTTAGCATGTAATGATGCTCCCTGAAAATTACTATAAAAAATAGACGGAACATGCAGGAAAATTGGAATTGTGTTATTTACCACTTACAGTTCACAAAACTACGAGTACATGGTGATGCTGGATATGCCTTTTAGTACAAAATGATGCACCCTGAAGATAGCCATAAATAGTAGCCGCAACATGTAGGAGTAGTTATCTATCTACGGACAAGTGCAGTATGTTGGAAATAAAGTTACTGAACTTAAAAATTGTTTACTGATTTAGTTAGATTAGTCACACTAACTGACATTTAGTTCAGTTACTTAGACAGTCAGGATAGTTACACTAGTCACAATGAATGAGTTAATTTTGTGCGTTCTCCATACAAACAGCTCTATACCGAGACCGAATGAAATGCTTCGTTAGAACACAGCTTGTACAGTACCAGTGCGAGCAGAAGGGCATATACAAACAAAAACAGAGCGAGATTTAATATTCTCACAATGCTGTTCATGAAAATTCCAATATTACGTCATATTAAGCCGTGTCGATTGGTACACAGTTCCCGACGTTTCGGGGGTGTTTACTGCCTCCATCTTCAGAGGTAACACAGCCGACAATCGTTGGTAACTATTACCAGTCGACGCAGTGTAACATCCAAAAGACTTCAATATGCAAAAGGAACACTAGTTATTGATGACCTATGATGCTGTAGGTGCACTATATTATCTTCCTCATAGCCCATCTAAATATAAATATGCCCACCTCATGGCTGTGAGGAATATATGACACCTGTCCTTTCTATGAGCTGCACAAAAAAGACGAAACGCAGTAACCATAAAGTGACCATAAGAGATTCTCACTGACAGTAACATGTGCCACTGATTGGGCTTGAAATGTGAACAGCAGGAGGCGGGGTCCCGACCTCAAAGCCTGTCGAATTCCTGCAAGATCTACTCAGAGAAGCCAGTCATCTCGTCACGATCACCGCGTTCAAGCACTCTCCTGGAACACACACCTATCTTCTAAGCATTTAATAACTACTGTCATGTATATGCGTTAACCTGTCTCCGAATTTGTTTATTACACAGAACTCCTTACCTGCCCATCTTCTATTAGATAGACGTTTATACGGCCAGCTCAAATCTATTCAGATTATACAGCGAACAATTTACCAAGGAAGCTCTTGAAGGGATGGAGACTTCAAAAATGGGACAAGTCATTCGCACTGTGAAATATGCAGATTTACTTGTGTTACTGGCTAAGGACAAAACGGTTCTACTGGGTATGACACATAGACTAACTGAAGGTGGAGGAAGCTAAGGAATGACAATGAATGTGGAAAAACATGAGGTAATAAGAATCTTGAAGCAAACAACCCCTACACATATTATGATAGATCAAAAACAGCCAGAGAATGTGGAATATTTTTAATAATTGGGTAGCATGACAACAAATGATGCAAGATGTATACATGAAATAAAATCCAGATTTTCATGGCAAAAGCGGCATTCAAGAAGAAAAAGATTCTTTACGCCAGAAAACTGGATTGAATTTAAAGCATAAATTACTGAAGTGTTACGTTCAGTGCATGGGTTTGAATGGTACTGAAAATTCGACACTTCGGAACGCCGATCAGAAATACCTGGACAGTTTTGAAATGTGGTGCTAGAGAAGGATGGAGAAGATCAGTTGGACCGATCGTGTGAAGAATGTAATAGAGTCAAGGAGGAACGGAATATACTCGTAGTATGTAAAATAAAAAGAAGGAAGGCTAACTGTACTGATCACATTTTGTGCAAGAACTGCCTTCCACATCACGTTATTGGAGGAAAGATGGAAGGAAGAAGTAACGGGAAGACGAGGAAGAAGATCTAAGTAGCTACTGGATGACTTCAAGGAAAGGAGAAGGTAGCGGAAATTGAAAAAGGAAGTTTTACATCACACTCTGTAGAGAAATCGCTTTGGAAGAAGCTATGGACCTGTCGAAAGACGGAATGCCTAATGAGAAACTAGCCAGAAGGCAATGAGCGCACTTAAGTTAAGTAGGGACACACATTTTGAAGATCGGGAAGACCAATGATGCGGAGCGAACTGAACACATGAAATGCAAACGAGTTTAATGTAATGTTACTCAAAAAGTAGGAAGCACAGACGTCTTTGGGTACGTCACATGATCAGTTTTGGTGACCTACGAGTACATTTAGCCTAACAGTTTACAACTTATGTTCAATAAGTGCATGGCGAGTAGCCCGGCAGACTTCCTAGACCACATTCGATTTCAGTCCAGACATTCTTAAACACGGCTGGTGTTTACGGTAGCCGTAGCGTATCACATCCCGCACGAAATCTCCGGCAAAATAGTGGGCAACGATGAGACGTAAAAGTATCCTTTATATACCTCAGAAGAGAAAACTGTTGATGTAAGGTCAGGAGAATGGAGCGCCAAATGGTAGGGCCAAACAGACCAACCCAATTCCGCGGAAAATTTATAAAAAAAGTCGCACCTTAACTGCAAAATGTAAAAGTTAAGGATCTCCGTCTTGATAGAACAGCACGTCATTCGTCTCTTCTTATACCAAAATCGGAGCAACGTGAAAGAATGCCATGTCATAACAATATGAGCGCAATATTCTATATTAGCATGTTACAACAATTGGTATTTGTAACTTTCAAATACAAAAAAAAAAGCTCCCAAAAATTTTTTTTGCACCGCCAATTATGGCATGCTTAATTTTCTGGTAGTCTGTCTTGTTGAATTTCTTGATCTGCGCACAAAAACCATTTAGTTTTCACTCATTTCAGTTTGACTAACTGATCGTTTACCGAAGATTTCCTTTTAAAAGTATAGCCAGCTTCAATGAAATTACGTCACTTGCAGAAGGACCTTTTCAGTTACGGTTCCCTAGAGAACTCTGACTGAAATTCGCTTCCCGCTGTAACCACAGATTTCGTTTCGCCATACCAGGACACACCCTTACGTTTCTGCACTTCAGAAGTCATTTAACACAAATGTGGTGATGGTGCCAATGGTGGAAGAACTTGAAGAACCAAGCAGTACAATTTCAAAATAAATTACCTAGATGTATACATTTAGTTTTCAATCCTGAGTTTTCAGGTTACATTTCATGTGTTCACCTGGTATAATACAGCGAAACTTGTGTACCCATTGCAATGGCCCACTCTCTCGAACACCCCGAGCGCTAGAATCGCGAGTTCGAAATTTCCTCGGCTAATGATGTTTGTTTTTCTGTGCTGGAAACATACTGCATAGGTATAAGTCGTGACCGATCGGTCTTCTACTAGTATTTAAGTAGTACAGTCAAATGTACAAAAAATTTATTTAAAGAATAACAATTATTAAGACTTCTGAAATGGAAAATCTAGATATTACTTGATGAATTGAAACAACGGCAGACGTTCAATTTTTCAGTACACCTCTTACATAGATATAGGACTACGCTGTATTTTTAACTTTATGTTGATAAACGGTACTCTCAATCAGGTAGTTATGTTAGTGTAGTGATCAGATTAAGGGTGCATGATCGGAGAATTGGCGTTCAGTTTTCATGGTGAAGAAAATATTTCTCGTAGCCACAGCCTCAGGATCGGTTATAGGGCCCAGACAACCGGAACGGGGGGGTTTTCCCAGCAGGTAAAGCGACTGGGAATCACGAAAAACCTACAATTACATCTAGTGCCGAAAATCAAATATAAGAAGGTAATTAACTCCATAAGAAGCGCAAAGGATGTCGTAGTGGAGCTGAAGTGCCAATCCTCTATCATCCTACCCCTCTTTACACTGATATATACTTATGTGTATATGTGTGTGTGTGTATGTGTGTGTGTGTGTGTGTGTGTGTGCGTGTGTGTGTGCTACTTTCTTCACATATATTCTCCGTACTAATTTTACTATCTTTTTATTCACTATCCACTCATTACTGGTAACTTTGTCTACACTGTAGGTATTTATGGTTACAACCGCAACCGCATTACAAAACGTTTTCCGCGTTCTACGCCACTAATTAAATGTTTGTCTTACAGTCCCTGCTCCTTTATGATTCATATGAATAAAATTGCGGATTGTAAAATGGCGAGCTATAGTAAGCTGATATCAGTCACAACAGCCAACCCTCGAATCATCTCCATGATCGCCAGAATGGGCGGCTGCCAGTCACGCACACGTAAATGAAGGCCTGAACCACGCGCTGGGCATATGGGCAATAAGGATGCTACTGCAATGGCGGCTTGCAAATAGAACGTCGTGGGTCGATTTACGCTGGCTGTCAAATGGCCTATCAGTGCCAAACACATTTTACGTCTGCATTAGAAAGAATGTAGCATACTGTATAATTCAGCTTGGCTTGACCGCACCGACAGCAAATATTTTCTTAACTGCAGAAGTCATTTAGCTACCTTAGCGCTGAACACTTGCCTACTTTCGCGCGCACCCTCTCCCTCGCAAGAGGCACTATAACCGCCAAAAAGTTACAGACTAGAGATCGTGTTATTTTTGGCTGGTGTAATTTCCAATCGGAAAGCTAGGAGCGAGTAACCTGTATGCGTACAGCGTAGATTGGACGAAGAAATACAATATCTTGCTCTTACCACCTAACGTGTGCAGCGGGTCTACCCGCCAGCTCTGTTCGCTCCTTCTTCGACCAAAACCCAAAGAATGTCTTATACCAGACCACGACAATAACGTATCACGTTGATTATACGGTGAAACAACCAGGTGAGATACGGCATTGGAGGACTCAGATACTAACCCTCTGAAGAATGAGAATGACATCCACACGGACACAGAATATTAATTTCTGGAATCATTTTTACATGAAGACATCTTATCCGGTACGGATGAATGGTCGAATATGCACGCTTAGCCTAGAACTCTCGACGATTATGTATATATATATATATATATATATATATATATATGTAAGAACCGATCGCAAAGAGCAGCCGCGCAGGTGACACCTGCTTGCTACCATACCGCGAAGAATGTGCCAAGTTGGATCATACTGTTTTAAGTCGGGCGTCCACACGTGGTATGCATCTGTCGTTGGTGTTGCCGTAGACCTACGTAACGTTGCTTCTCTGCGCACATGCATCCGTAGGCCCTCTGATCGACTGAATGTTGGTTCACGCGCACCATGACTGTGCAATTACAGCGTTTTGGTGTAAAGTGCAGTGTGCTTGTGTTGGTGGTATATTGATTAATTCGGCCCTCACCAGCAGAAGCGTTCGATCCGTATAGATGACGGAAGCGTCGCTTCCTTTAAAATTTTCCTAAATTACATTTGTAGTTTAGCATTTATACCGTACCAACTCTTAAATTTCCACTCTTTTATTGTCCGGGACATTCGTGTTGCCCCTTTCTTCAATCACCCTTGGTATTTTCCAGTTGCGACATGGGGCTGTTGAAAGACAATGGCGTCCAGTAATTACAATACCTTACGCGCATGTGCGATGCTGGGGGACGCTCCGTTTACGACTCCTTCTAATTTTCTACTTCGTTTGCAAGGAGGTTATAGATGTTTTAGTGCTGTTGAGTTGTTTAGTCACTTTATTGCAGCTGTTTTAAGAGTGCTGACTACTATGTATGCTGAGTTTAAGGACATCGTATTTAGCTAAAACTCATGCTGGTATAGTGAAGGATGTGTCGCGAGGGAAGAGGGACACAACTGTATCTCCACGCGCCATACCCAATGGACACTTGTTTTCGTGTTCCACAACCAGTTTAAAATTCAGGTACCCGTGTGTGCGTGAAGGGAAGGGAAGTGAGCAATCGAATCTCTCAAAAACTCTTTCGCTACTCTGTCATCTGACGATAAAGAATAGTTATTCAAAGAGGAAAAACAAAGACAGACGGTCACATTCACAAACGCTGTACGGACGGTGGGTGAAAACTTTGCTGAGCATTTTAAATCGCAGCTTTATAAAATGTAGCATGTTTATGCGATTGTAGTGAGACGATCAACAGGTTTTGCTCCTCATGTCTTTTATGCCCTAAGGAAAAGCCTACCTGGCCTTCAGCATGTTTCGACGGCCTACATAAAATCAACAAAGCTGAAAAGTGTCTTTGAAACACCGTTGCTCGTATATTTTCCTCACAATTCTAATTTTTGGAAAGATAAAGAGAATTGAGTAGAGCCTGAGAGATCATAACCTGCTCTCTACTGAAGAACAGAATAAACAGGCCGATGTCAAACCACCTTCTTCGATTACGTCATCGACATATATGCCTAAAAGTCAAAGAACTGCAAAGTACGTTACAAATTCCAAAGTATGCCCTGAAACCTTTATTAAAAACAAGATAGGCAATGCACTTATAACGAAAATTGAGGCGCGTTCGCGTAACCACTCTTACCGTGGACGAGCAATAAATATTACATATTATGAGCGTGTATATATAGCCATACGCAGGCAAACATAATTTCCGTCCGTCAGACAAAATCCTTTATTATTCTTTCAAGAAACTACATGTTTCGATCAGGAACAGATCGTCTTCAAGTGTTTCAATACAAAAGTGTTAAAAACAAGATAAAAATGTACACGACTTTTGTCATATCGCAAAAATGGTGAAAAATAAATTAAAATCAATTTGTAAGTCTCAATGTTGTGTCGAGTGCGGTGGTTTTGTATACAAACCTTTTCAGGATACGAGTTACTAATTAAAATACGCTTTACAGCAAGCAATGCGCATGCGCAGTGTTTTACCGTCATCTGTGGCCTGTCTGGCTCAACAATATTATCTCACAAATTGCAAGATTTTCGGAAAAATTTATTGAACCTAAAATCTGTATTTTGTTTTTCGGTACAATGTTTCTAAAATATTTCTTATTCTAAGAAGAATTCAGCGAGATATTATCATAAATGTGTATAGGTCTTCATGTAAAATGCACGTTATTTTTGTTAGATTTTAACGAAACTTGAATTTTTAGACAGATTTTCTAAAAATTCTAACATACAAAATTAAATGAAAATCCATCCAGTGGGAGCCGAGTTGTGCCATGTCCACGGAGAGACACAGAGACAAACGGACAGATGGATGCGCAGACAGACAGATAGACAAGACGAAGTTGATGCTCGCTTTTCGCAATTTTACGAGCGCGCTTAAACACTGGCCTAGATATTTGTTATGTTCGGTTTACCTCAATCTCTGTTTCCGCTACCCGTTTGAGTTAAGTCGCGCTACGCGACTGCTCACCACTGACTAGACAGACACCTGAGCGGCATAGTGCAATAAGCCGATATATGGTCAAGGCCCTGGCAGTTACAGCACTGCGTGATGTCTTTCCTGGACAGGTGTGGTGGACTTTCACATCGTATTCCATTTAGATGGTTTTAATATGCCCTGATATTTCCCATCCTTTGTGAAGGTAGCTAGTAAGCGTGCTAAGATGCTGTAAAGAGATGCCCGTACCTTTGCCCAAATGTTCAATTGTCGAACTAAATTGGCTTTGAAGCCCTTAGCCTTCAGGTCATTGTGTACGCCTTGGGATGGAGATTCAGCCCTGACGATTCTAAATGCAGATCTCAATGACTTGCGTGCCTTTGATTTGAAAGTGTAACAAGGAACCCATAATTCCTCTAAGTGTCGTTCATCTATATTACACATAAAAATTGA
>Ga0136643_10012728_pt1 | contig 12546 bp, 7 predicted proteins | sample TergutLab28metaG_FD_96883 | JGI IMG/M metagenome (GOLD analysis project Ga0136643, IMG submission 96883) | Labiotermes labralis P1 segment gut microbial communities from Petit-Saut dam, French Guiana - Lab288 P1 (version 3) (version 3) | ecosystem: Host-associated > Arthropoda: Insects >...
ACCCCCCCGGCCGTTTTATGTCTCGGAAAAAGAACAGACGTGCCTATTGAAAAGGGGGCTTGGGGGGGGGGTGGCAGGAAAGGTCTTGACTATTTAGCCGAGAACAAACCTTTTGCTTCTGACTAGAATCTAATCACGTGCCCTCGGTCATTCAGCTCGTAGCCTAGTCACTGTTTCGACTGAGCTAACTCGACGCCTCATTTGCTGGTAGATCTAAATATATGTCACATTTTTCAGTCAGGGTACAGAGTTCCTAGAAGAATCCTCGAAGTGTAGAGGCCAGTTGAAATATGATGGCACATGCGCAGAAACCAGATTTCGTCTTTCGGCGAAATGAATGAGTCCATTTATATCAGCCGGAGGCGTCAGTTCAGTCGACTTCTGGCAGCCGAGGTGTGCACATCAGCGGTAGTAATGCTGGATACACTGTGTTCCGAGGTAGTGTGAAGGGTACTGGCTACCCACTTCATTCGCCAGTTTCCCCTTCACTTCCCCCCGTGCGTCACCGTGTGCCATCACATTTCAACTGGAGTCTATAACTGGACACTGCACACCGACATTTGACAAACAAGGCATATATATATATATATATATAGAGAGAGAGAGAGAGAGAGAGAGAGAGAAGGGGAAACAATAGGGAGAAATAAATGACAGGACGAAAATATAAAGAACGGGAACCTGTAGGGACCAATAAGGAAACAAAACGAAGCTTCCATTTACCGGACATCGGATGCTGCTTATCTTTGGGTTTAACAGCCGGTGCATGCGGCCGACAGCCCAACTGCATCACCTAATGATGGGCCCAGACTCTCTGTCGAGCTGTAACACTGGTGACTGGTAGTAAACGGACTGGTGACTACCAGACAGATTGAACCATGTATCTGAAAAATAGAAGCGGGGGGGGGGACTATATCATTTTAAATTTTTAAAAGTCCAGTAAAAGCGCAAGCTTATATTCACTGTGCCAATATCGTCAGCAGTTTGTGGTGTAAAGAATTCGGCTTAGATACACTTTCTGCTGTTGTGGAGAACGTATCCAAACGCTTTCGCTTTGAACTACAAAAGACGTTTGCACAGTATCGAAAGTCTTGTGTGAAACCCCAGTTCATTTTCGTGCTTTTAACGGAAGCCGCTAGGCTTTGCGTTGTTGCCGCATCCATCACTCATGTGGGGTGTTGGCGAGTTATTCATATGCGCTCCTTCCTGCAGAACCCCTAAGCAGCTTCGGTTTTCAATTATTCCGAAAGCGACAGAAAAGACGGGAAAGAAATAAAAAAAGGGAGACTGGGACAAATTTCAACCACGGACGTAAACAGAGACACGCAGTCTTTAGAAAGGGGAAGCGAAATAAATCTATCATAGTACGAGTATAGCTTCCGTTTCTGTTTCAACACAAGAGAACTACAAAATTTTGAGACTGTTTGTGGTGTATGAAATGATTGGATATAATGCGCTGTGTGTACAAGCTATGCATCGTTAGCCTATATACGGGAAACGGCTAACGGAAGAGAAGAAGAAGAAAGAAAGAAGGAAAAAAAGAATAATAAAGGAAAAAGAAAAAAAAAGGAGGCACCAAAGAACAGCTATGTGACACACACGGTTTCGTGTTCATTGATGATACTCATCTTGTTAGCGGTAAATCTGGTGAGGCGTAAAGCTGACCAATCTCCACCATCACATGCTGAGGGCCTTGGAGAGTACAGGACTTTATTGTCGCAATTTTTCAGGCGCGTTCGTTTGTTCCCAAAGAGCTTCATATCCAATCATCCAGCTGTCCATCGGTCCGCACGTATTAGCGCGGCTCCGACTGGATAGATTTCCATGAAATTTGGTAGTGGGGACTCATAAAAATCTGTCGAGAAAAGCCAGATTTTGGTTTAAATCGTACAAAATAACCGGTACTTTACTTGAAGACGCAAGTGTCTTTCGTATGTTGGCAACAATAAATAGAGCGCATTGTTGCGTGTCCATGACAATGCTGTAAATAATTACTTATTATATTGTTGACAGCAGCATAAGTACGCCAACAGTGCAAAGGGAATATATTGTTGCCTTTGCATGGTAATAATGTTTACGCCGTAGTTCTACTTCGTACGTACAGTGCCGTTCTTGTTGGCCTGCAGGGTGAAATGTTTAGTCACTCACAATTTTAGGTGTGTTCACGACGTTGCGAAACCAGCTATTTCGTTAAGTCTGTCTGTCCGTCCATCGGCCCGCCCGCCCGCCTGTTTGTCCACTTTGAAAAACTTGGCTCCGACTATTGTATTTGCATGAAGTTTTATGCTGGGAAATTTTATTAAAACCTGCCTAGAAAATTCAGTTTGTTTAACCTCTGTCACATTCTGACACTTTACACAAATACGTAGATTTATGGCAATACCGCTCTGAATTGTTGTTTGGTCGAGGAAAGTTTCAGGTGGAAGTTGTAGTGTAAATCAAAACACAACACGTCATGTTAATAAAATTTTGTTTACAATATAATTACAAAGAATGTGGTAAAGCCAGACAGGCTGGCACATATAACCTAGCATAATATGGCATTAAAATGCTTCTATTTGCGTACCTGGTAATTGAGGAAAATGGAAGATTTTGCTGTAAGAATGTTTGATACGTGTTGCTTGATTCGTCGCTCTGATCTGGTAACGTTAAGTTTCTCCGTCTGACTGATACGTACATTTTGCCTAATTCTGTTCTCCGATAGATGAAATTGTGAGTGAACAGAGGTAGTTTAGTAAACGTCATTTGTATAAACCTATATGATCAAGTGTGGTAAGTGTACACTATTTTATTATTCATATGGATTTTACTATGAAGTGAATGGGAAGTTCTGCATTTTGGCTTGTATTATTAAATTTACTCATCTATGTAGTTAAGAAGATACATTGATTATGGGCATTCCTAAAAACTGTGTACGAAGTAAGACACATAATTTTTAATTAAAAAATTTCTAAATATTTCAACCGGGTGAAGTACAGAGCAAATCAGAGTAGATATAAGAAATGTTTCTTCAAATAAATATAGTAGCAGACTGTAATAACTATGACATCCTATAATATATTTACAATTTTGAACGATATTAAAAAGTGTGCCCCCCTCCCCCGACACTTCGGGAAACACAGATGTTACCGGTCCTTAGTGTTTCGTTATAAGTACCTATTATGTCGATATATGTCAGGCCCTACGTAAGCTATGTATTTTTACATTTCTTCCTCGTAAGTTGTTGTCTTAACTGATTTCTTTGCACAGGAACCTTTTTCAGAAGATGATAATCGTGATTTCATGTTTTCGCAGCAGGGCGAATGAAGGTTCAATTTTATTGGGATATGACGCCCTGTCGCTTGGGATGTAGTTGGTGCGTGATGTGTGTTAGTATTCCACAAGGAATGAATATTTAATATTATAGACACCCTCTGTGTCAAAGATTTCCTGACTTTTTTCGGACCGGTAGATTAATTATGCAGTTTTTAGAACCATCGACCACTCGCCTTTCTTATGAGCCACTTAAACCCTGTCCGCTTATACACTTACGTCTTTTAATCAATGGTAATTTTACCCGCTCATGTACGCTTCGGTATATCAGGGGGTCACTAAACAAGAAAACATATCCAACCTTTACTAGGGTCCCCGAAACGCCAGAATATGTCTATTTTGTGGTACTGTTAATTCCTTTCACTGTATTAATACGGTTGTATGGACCTTTCCGTTTCAAGGCACGTTTGCAAAATTGAGAGAGGCGAATATTAGCTTTGTCACTTCTGTCCGTCAGTTCTTCTGGTCATCCGTATTGAACGTCACGGCTCCCACTGGACGGATTTTTATGAAATCTGAAACTTGAGAATTTTTCTAAAATATATCAAAATAATTCAAGTTTGATTAAAACCTGACAAGAATGACAGGTAATTTATATAAAAAACTGTATATATTTTTTATAATATCTCGCTGAATTCTTCCTAGAATGAGAAATGTTTCCGATGAAAGTTGTAAAGAAAATCAAAACACATTTTTAGGTGAAATATATTTCTTTCCGAAAATCGTGCCGTTTAAGAACTAATGTGGAAAAATATGGTAAACCAGACAGGCCACAGACGACAGTATATCATGGCGCATGCGTTTTGCACCCTGGAGGACTACGTTTTTACTCACACGCCCAGGTTATGTAATAGTTCATGTGCTTTCACAGCAACAGCAGTTACCTGAACGCGCCTCAATGTTACGTTATGTGTACTTCGTCTGTCTGCTACTTTGTTGTGCGAAGTCTCGTCATACAGTCGTGACTCTTCAATTAATCGAAATTTCAGTTGTTTTTTTTAAGTTTTCTTTCCACCATAGATGGCAGCCTTGCTTTGTGACAAATTTCTGTCCGTGGTAGCTGGATCTTTCTTACTAACCTATATTGTCTAAATGCATGCAGAGTTGTAATTTTCCATAACGTCGTTCCTTCTTTAGGAAAGATTTATACTGATGTGACACAGTCTGAATTATTCACAGACCAGGGGTTCTGATTCAGGTTCCTGATTCAGATTTTTAACACCATGTTCTCACTATTTTCTACGGCAATGTACACTGTGGCAGAAGGACGCACTTTGAAAGTAATGTACTCCACATCTTATGTGTTGAGATCAGCTTACAGTATCAGTGAATGTTTTGAAAAGTGCGTAATGTGATTCATATTTTACCAAATTCAGTCGGCGAAAACAAGGTCGATTCACGTAGACAGACGGACACACGGCACCACAAAACTTTAATCGCTTGTTGTATAAAAACGTGCCTTTAAATAAGTTTTTGTTTGTAAGTATTGCACAGTGATAAATTATTTGTTATGGATTTGAATAGTCTCCTCTGGATGAGAATACAGTATTTCGGAATTTTTAAGAGAGAGTAGACCGCACGTCAGGACTTCTGTTAATTTATAAATTGAAATTTTCTGCAACAATTCCCGTACTTTGAAATATTTGTCGCATTTATTTTGTGATTTGAACTTACGTTTTGTTTAGCTCGACATAAGGATACGTGATAAATAGGATGAAAAGCGCATACAAACCAGTCACCTGGACAGTATGATAACACACCATATACAAGCCATAGGACCACGTTCTTTGAAAAAGGTTAATCCAGTTCTTTATAAAATATTGTCATTAAAAAACCCAAATCGTGATTGTAGTTTAACGAATGAAACATATGCTGATATGTAAGTTAATTTTCACATTTTCTCAAGTTTTCCTGTTTTTTCTTCTTACTTTTCTAAATGTTCGGCATTGTCGTTGTTAAAATTTTGGCACTGACTTACGATCTGCTTATATAATAGAAATTATGTGGTCACTTATGGAGGAAGTCCCTGCGGATTCGTGGGCAAACACTGTCCTATTATGCATTAATTATATGCATTACTTAGATTTTATCCCATCAGTAGGAAAGTACCGTTTCAGCAGGTATAAGAATATAGTGTCCAGTTTACGCCGCAGGTTCTGGGAGAGCCTTGTGTCGTACAATTAGGGACTGAATATGTATATATAGCTGACAAAAGGTACAGCTTTATACACCCTCAAAGATATCTTTCGTTACTGTCCGTACGTTCAACCACTACGTACGGAACTTATTTTCGATTGTCTTCTCGATACCCGTTTCTTCTTCCCTATTCCTCGAACTCTCCGGCCACCCTCTCACAGAAAAATAACAGCCATGGGTCGTATGGCAGCGGGGTAAATCGGGCGTACCCCCTCTGATTTAGTGAGGGGAATGGAGCTCGCCGGGTCGTGGCCGGGCGCTTCGGTTCAAATATTTCACTCTTTTTATCTTTCCGGGACTACGTACAGAGGGTATGAGGAGTCGTTGGTCGTCCACATAACACATTTCTTAAAAAGTATATTACGCCTGGTTCACGCAGGTCCTCCTTTTAACGCGCTTATCTTCGCTTATCTTATTTTATACTAAGTTAACTTCCTATCGTTCTCAATCCTGAGTTTTCTGAAAACAAGCTGCACTGAAGAACACTGCTTGTTGGTTATGGCATTGTTACGAAGCATGTATTTGTTATGACAATATCATAACGATATATATATATATATATGTGTGTGTGTGTGTGTGTGTGTCCCTTCAGAAAATGGTTATCTGCATTGTCATGTAGGTGTCTAGTCCCGCAGCCAAAACAAATACAAAGGTTATGCCAAAGATCACGTAAAATTAGCCGAAATAATGGAATTGCATGCTTGTCATGTCAGTCTTACAACCTTTTATATCCTTGCGTTTGACGGTGTTCCGTTGTCTCATGAATGGACTTTAAATTCCATATGCAAAATGTTCTGTTATCTTCAAACATGAGTAAGAAATATTATGAAAATATTATGAATATATAATCATATTTAAAGGAGGGAGACGGACAGGGAGAAAGAGGGGAAGATGTCGCTCTTTTTTACCATTGAAACTTTTGCTGCAGAGGAAGGTGGTTACTCTCTGATGTCCTTGCTAATGAAAACTCCTGTTCCAGGTGGAGCTGGCACTGGAACTCGGCATGTACGAGAGCTCTTGCTCCTACCAGAGCGCTCTGGACTTGAAGCGGGTATCCGCCGCCTGTCCGCCCGCAGTCCCCGCCATCAAAAGCGAGGACTGTATGAGTGCAGGGCTAAGTGGCACGGCGGGTGACTGGGCCGCAGGATGTGCCTATCGCTTCGCCTGCAATTCCTCCACTTTCGAACAGCTGAAACAGTCTGTCGAAAAGGCGAAGGCAGCGCTCCAGGACCGGGGTAGCTACCTTGCTGCGTCAAGTGCGTTTAGCGATCTCGCAAGCTCACCGTTCGCACCTCCACCCCGTAACAATGCGGCGACGCAGGACCCGCTGCAGGACGCTCGCAGAGACGACGCAGTCGCCTCTATCTCCGACAAAAGGACGCACAGTGAGTACAGACATGTTGCTGTCATTTTCGTCGGCAGTAACAAGTTTATTTCCTCGATATTCTGAACAACAGCCTTCTGTTACATGACCCCGTGTGGATTGGTGTACAAGCACCAACCTTTCTGAACCTCTTGTTGCCTTCAAATATCTCTTCCGAAACGTTTTATGAATCTGCACGGCGTCACGTACAAGAAGACATGCATTTTCATCAGCACCTCTGCAGTAACCTTACATCTCGCATACAGAATCTCTTATTGTTTGGCTGCCCTTATAATATACTGATAATTAGAAATAAATAGTAATATTAAAAATGGATATACGTTGCATTTAAAGATAATGGACATTCACAATGCAATGTTATGCATAAGGACTTAAAGTTTAATATTTGTGAAAAGTCTGGAAATGAGAGTAGGAATGCTCCCAATCCTGAAATAATCACAATGTACCGAAATACTGAACGGATCTTTTCAAGATACACGTTAGAGAGCTTGATTCAGAATTGATGACAGTCTCCTTTGTTCTCATAACTTTCTTCTCAAAAACTTGTTTTTAACAAAAAGCTAACAATAAAAATTGATAGTACTGCCTCTACCGAAAGCCATGGGAATTAAATGAAATACGTTAGCTTCCTCAGGCCTCCGGTCGTAACAGCACAAGCACTGCATAGCGGCGGATGTCACTGGCTTTAGATAACCCGTCCTTATACCCAGAATTCAGTTATGTTCAGCAGATTTTACCATTCCCATCCAAATGTGTAGAGGACAGCTTCCGATCAAAAGTCATTTTTCTGAAGAGCGTACGCTTAAACGTGTTGGGATATACCTAATATCGCCCCCTTTTTCCCCCCATGACCAGCTGTATGTGGCATTTTTCCAAACCTCTTGATTTGACAACGTTGCTATTGCAATTGCTGAAGGTCATCGACAACGTATAGGAAGTGAAAGATTGATATCACCAGACATTGTATATAGAGAAGTGCTTTAAAGTTTCAGATATATAGATAAATCTTTGTTCATTAAATATTTCATTATTTCTATTGCGAATTATTCGCAAGGGTAAAAATAGCGTTCCTAATTTACAAGTCTGGCGGACGACTGTGTAAAACTGCAGTAATGAACTCACTATTGCAGAATGGAAGTGAGAAACGATACGTAAATAAAGAAGTAAAATTATTATTATTATTATTAATATTACTAACTGCAGTTGAGTTGTCACTCGGTGGCAGTTGTCCTTACACTAGTACAGACAGAACAAATAAAAATAAATATACTTTAACGAAACAAAAAAAAAACACAGTACAAACAATATAAAACACAGTAAATACAAGTATACGTATTACCAAAACATCCACACATACACACACCTTCACATTACAAAATAAGTTCAAAAACAACCACAGTACAAGTTACAACAAGCACAGTACAAGATATACCGAAATGAAATAGTCACAATTTAATCAAGTGCTCTCAGTATAAGATCACCCTGATGTACATGGCACTTTTATCCCCAAGAACCCCATCGTAACTCACTTCACTTCAAAATAAAATCACTTCACAGCTGTGTATGAAGCTGTGTGAAAATTCCACACACAAGTTTAGTGCAGGAAGGACATATCACTAGACCTGTACAGTTGGCATGACAGTAATCACTGTGTGCGAAACGCTGAGCTTATACAACTGTACGTCTATGTCCGGAAATAATTTCGGAAGCAATAGTGTACGACTTTGGAGCATAACTCAGAGCTTCCTGTCATATTGCAGAGACTTCTATATTTACATGCCTATTAATATTATTATGGTTATTGTTATTTTATTAATTTTGTTTTTAAAAACGCCATACACAGCACAGTTTCCGAGTAAGGTCATTTGGTTGACATAACCTCACACTTTCTTATATTAGCATTGTATTTTGTGTTAACTTGAAAAAAATATTCCCTGTTTTATTTGTAGATGCGTTTATGTTCTATTTCCTTATAGAATTTCATATTCCAGTCTCCAGTGGTCTATTAATTGCCATCATCGAACCATGGGTGAAGAAAACAGTCTCTCAGTCTCCATGTTATTTTTTTACAGTACACAAATTTTACCAGATTAATAGTTGCAAAGTTTTCGGATGTCTGTTGCCGTACATCATTTCAGGACATAGTGTCATTGTATTCGTTCTCATCTTGAAGAATCCTTGAAGATGGGACCGATACGTTGTTCCGAAACAGTGGTAACAACCTACAAATCTATGCAGCGCAACATCGCGAAATGGCGAAGATCTCAACTGCACAGCCACGAAAGAAATGACACTTCGCACGACGCTAGTTTCATTTGCGCCTTTCGAAATCGCAAGTTCGCCGCATTGTTTGACTGACTGTAGGAAAGCAGAAATTATGAAGTTGGGGTAGCCTGCGGTGACGTAATATTCGTATCGAATTTTTTGGAAAATATGTCAACTGGTTCCAAATTTAAATTGAAACACGCACATAAACACAGAAGGCATGGCAATTTCACAGGCTTACTTTCGTCCATTTATGCCACCAAATAGGCTAAAGTTCCTGGCCGTATATTTGCGCTGTTGCGTTCGCAAAAACAACCGAAGGAATGCTACAAACGTCGAATATTTTGTCTCCCTCTTCCCTGGTGTGTTTTCAGGAAACTCGTGTCTGGCTCGCTCGCAGTATCAATAATCGTGACATCGAAATGGCTGCAGCAGGTTTCCGGTGCTACCAATTAATGCAAGGGGGAGGGGGGACGGCCACCAGATCGAACCATCAATCTGCAGTATCAATTAGAACGATATCCATGGCAACTGACCCTAGCCGCCACGCTCTGTGCGGGGAAGGACGAAGCTTGTTTCAAATGTGCCCGTGACCCCCACTAATACACACTTTATTAAATGTATTACTGCACGCTACGGTGGAGTTTTAAAGCTGTATACATTTTATTGGAAAGAAAGATTCTTTGCTTATTTAATATCGCTATTGCACGTTCATGAATTATATGGCGTCGGATATGTACGATTACTTTTAGGTGACGGATTAGGAATTATGGGGCAGAAAGATGTGGTCTGTTTTAGGCCCGGCCTATGATACCCGAATTTGTCTGAGGGATCGGAGGAGAATCGGTCACTACGTTGAGTCGTGGGACCTTGTTTCAATGCGCGCCATGTTCGGTACGAAGAACGTGTGATAGTTGTTGCACTCTGACTTTCAGTTTGCTGCATCTCACGTCATTCGGTGTTATTTATCGAACGATTATTTTACTTTACAGGAAATATCAGCATAGGGAGATAGCGAGGACATAAATAGGGCTTGGAAAAGCATTAAAAAATGTCAAAATCTCTGCTAAAGAGGCTGGGTGTTCATGAAGTGAAGCAGCATAAACCATGGTTTCATGAAGAATGTTTACGATTTCTACATTAAAGGAAGCAGGCTAAATTGCGTTGGTTACAGGATCGAAACCAAAGCCATGTGTTTAATTTGAACAATGTAAGACGTGAAGCTAGTAGACATTTCGCGAAAAAAAGAAGAAATATCTGAAACCTAAAATTGATGAACTTTTAACTAACAGTAAGATGAAAATTGTCAGAGACTTGTATATGGGCATCAGTGACTTTAAGAAGGGTTACCAGCCCAGGACTAATATAGTAAAAGATGAGAAGGGTGATTTGGGTACAGACTGCCACATTATTTTCGCTAGGTGGAGGACTCATTTGTCTGAGCTACTGAATGTGCTTGGGGTTAATGATGTTAGGCAGAAAGAAATACATACTGCAGAGGCACTAGTGCTTGAGCCGGGTGGCTTTGAGGTTGAGGTGGCTATTGTAAAGCCAGAAAGACACAAATCAACAGGTACTGATCAAATCCCAGCATAATTAATTAAAGCAGGGAGTAAAAGAATTCGCTCTTAGATCCATAAATTTATTAATTCTATTTCGAATAAGGAGGAATTGCCTGAGGAGTGGAAACAGTCGATCATTGTACCTCTTTATAAGGGCGATAAACAGATTGAAGTAATTATAGAGGCATATCACTTTTGTCAACTACATACAAAATTTTATCCAACATCCTGCTGTCGAAGTTAACTCCATATGCGGTGGAAATGAATGGGGATCATCAATGTGGATTTCTACGTAACTGGTCAACTACTGATCATATATTCTGCATTCGTCAAATGCTGGAGAAAAGATGGGAATAAGATGAGGCAGTGCATCAACAATTTATAGACTCCAAGAAAGTCTATGATTCAGTTAGGAGGGCGGTCTTGTGTACTATTCTCATAGAGTTTCGCATCTTCATGAAATTGGTAAGGCTAATAAAAGTGTGTCTGAATTAAACATATAACAGAGTCTGGCTAGGCAGACATTTGTCTGATATGTTTTCTATTAAGAATGGTTTGCGTCAAGGAGCTGTCTTGTGGCCATTCTTTTTCATCTCTGCTTTTAGATTATACCATTGAGAGGGTTCCGTTAAAGCAGAATGGTTTCAATTAAATGGTACACATCAGTTTTTGATTTGTGCTGATGATGCTAATATATTGGGTGGAAGCGTACATACTGTAACAAAAAAACGCAGAAGCTTTAATAGTTGTTAGTAAGGAGATTGGACTAGAAGTCAATTCTGATGAAGCTAAGTACATGATCATGTCTCGAGATCAGAATGCAGGACGAAGTCACAATGTGAAGACTGGTAATAGCTCTTTTGAAAGGGTGGAACAGTCCAAATATTTGGGAACAAACATAATGGATCGAAATTCTATTCAGGAAGAAATTAAGAGCAAATTTAATTCAGGGAATGCTTGCTGTCACTCTGTACAGAATCTTTTGTCCTCCATTTTGCCGTCCAAAAATATAATGTTGAAGATACACAGAACTATAATTTTTCCTGTTGTTTTGTATGGGTGTGAAACTTGGTCGTTCACATTGAGGGAGGGACGTAGGCTGAAGGTGTTTAAGAATAGGGTGGTGAGGAGAATATTTGGGCCGAAGAGTGACGAGGTAACAGGGGAGAGGAGAAAACTACATAATGAGGAGCTTAATGATCTGTACTGCTCACTCAGTATTGTTCGGGTGATGAAATCGAGAAGAATGAGATGGGCGGGGCATGTAGCACGTATGGGAAGGGAGAGGTGCATGCATTGTTTTGATGGGGAAACCTCAGGGAAAGAGACTACTTGGAAGACCCAGGCGTAGAGGTGAGATTAATATTAAGATGGATATTCAGGAAGGAGTATGGGTGGGGATGGACTGAATTTATCTGGCTTAGCTTAGGGACAGTCGGCGGGCACTTGTAAACGCGGTAATGAGGCTTCGGTTTCCATAAAATGCGGGGAATTTATTGACTAGTTGAGAACCGGTTAGCTTCTCTGCTCCATGGAGTAAGCATGTATCAGCGTAAGAAACCACTGTCCATATTCTACAAGTAACTCTGGTGTCATTCTTATGCAGACAGGAGGGATTTTTATTGGGTGCTAAGTCGTTAAACGAAGACAGTTCAAATACTGAAGTTAATTAATTACGCCAATATCATCTTCATGGCAGTCTGTGAATCGCAATATCACGCAACCATGGTCTTATTAGGCATGAAGCAGAGAACATCTGGATTGAGTCAGACATGTTAATATTCTGTACTTATGACCATTTTCCGTAAATAATAATAATAATAATAATAA
>Ga0136643_10012729_pt1 | contig 12546 bp, 7 predicted proteins | sample TergutLab28metaG_FD_96883 | JGI IMG/M metagenome (GOLD analysis project Ga0136643, IMG submission 96883) | Labiotermes labralis P1 segment gut microbial communities from Petit-Saut dam, French Guiana - Lab288 P1 (version 3) (version 3) | ecosystem: Host-associated > Arthropoda: Insects >...
CAGAGTCCTTCTTGAGAAGCTAACTGGTTTGCAGCTAGTCAAGAAATTCCCCGCATTCCACGGAACCCGAAGGTTCATTACCGCACTCACAAGCGTCCGCCACCTGTCTCTATCCTGGGCCAGTCCAATCCAGTCCATATACCCACATCCCACTTCCTGGAGATCTGTCCTAATATTATCCACCCATCTACACCTAGGTCTCCCCAGTGGTCTCCTTCCCCCCGGTTTCCCCTATACACCCACCTCTCCTCAACCATACGTGCCACATGCCCAGCCCATTTCAGAAAATTACATTTTTTAAATTTAAAATATTAACTTTGCCACCCATTTTTTCCAAATCTTCTCCCAGTGGTGGCCACACCACTCCCCCCACCCTAGTTACACCCCCACTAATGTAAATGTCTTATTTTTATATTGTTTTAGTGACACTAATCATAAGTCCGTGACATGCGACCAGTACCCTTCAATGTCAAATGTTTAAAATCACTTGATACATGGCTCAAATTCAGTGACAAATCAGTCCAATGCAACTTCTTACTAAAAATAAATTTAAGTTTTATTAATAAATATTCAGGTTGGACTAATTTGTTAGTGCATTTGGTCCTTGTATTGCAAATACACAGACTGTCCAGTATCAAGACTGTACTTCATACACTATTCTCACTTTATCATGAAGACTATGTACACAAAAATTAAATTTGTTTAATGACTTTCTGTGTAGACCACATATCCAGACCTGTTTAGACGTCTGGAAAATTAAACACTCAAATGGATACACACACTTTCCTCATTATTTAATCAAGCCAGTGTTGAATGCAAAGAATGACATATAAAAGCTCTGGCTTCTAATGCTAATTCTAAAATTTTTGTTGTAGACCAATGTAAGTTCAAAATGTGTCAAGTCTACAACTACCTCATTACAAGGTACTTTAGTTACGGTGTGCAATAATGACCAAAATTTATAATGTTGCTAGGACCTGATACAGGTGGCAAGGCATAATAATTTTAACAGAATTAATATTTACACTATCTTGAAAACATTAATACAATCAGTATAATTGGTTCAGAGAATGTTAATTTACAATTTCCACTGACGAAATGGGATAACTGTCTGCTTACACATCTTTCAAGTAAGTTTTAACATAATATCCTTTCTGGTACGAGTACATGTAGAAATAAACTGACATATCATTCACATTTTTATTCTACCTACTTTAGAGCAAAGATCCATGCATTCAGAGTCCCCTTTATAATTACAAATTGTTTGTAACATACCTATCTTGATGACTGGTAGACACACTAACTTTTATGCCTGATGGCTCATCAGTGGGCTGTGGACACTCATCGTTATAAGGGGTTTTCAATACATTACATATACCAATATTCAAAGATACCATAACTATTTAATTTTCAGGAATGAGAGTTTATTCACAATAATCCAAAAATGCTTTGGTCCACGTCCCGTAAACAAGCACAAAAATCATTAAAATAATACGCAACCATAAGAACTTCTTTCAAAACAATGTTACATATGCTACACTTTAGAAAATTTTGCCTCACCTCTTGGTGACTTCTTTGACAACTTCCGAACAGCTGAACAGCATTTCTTTTTCCTCATCCGTTCTGTCGATTTCGGCCTTCTGTAGAATTGACGATACCTGACGGTTGCAAGAAATATCGGTTTAATCGTAAGAGAAAGGCATTATTTGGTAACCCAATGGTTTTAGAATTCAAACATTAAATAACCTACATTCCATCAGGCAACCGTGTCCATAAATGGTCACACTGGTAATTCTAGTATGTAAATTCACCTTATTTAAACCATCGACATGATGGCTAAATTCTTGTAAATAACACATACCTTTTTATATGAAGCATTTCTTTCCTCTTTAACACAAAATTTTACTAACTGGGATGATTTTCTCCTTGCAATTCCACACTTCACTTCGCTTTTCACGGCCATGTTTACCTACAGAATCTCAGTCAAATTACGTAAATAAATATGTATATTTATCTGCCCATCTAATACACAGTGATAAGTGCATATAAAATAAATTTAAAATTTATAAACCTAACGTTGAATGCTGAACAATTTGGAGAGAAAACCATTTATAAAAATTTAGTGCTTGTCTGCGTAACTTCCCAGGTGATCCGTGGGCCATGATGCGTACGCTGCTATGTCCGATGGGGCAGCCGAGCACGTAAAAAAGTTCCTTTTCACTTCAAGAAATAATAGGAGTGGCGAAGACGAAGTAGAATCTCTTGAAGTATTCATTCCTGAGGTGTTAAATCAAAATCTGTATACATTAAATCTATGGATGAATTGTAATGCGTTCATTTGAAAGGTGTGCCGCATGCAGTTATAACCTACGTATTGATTTTAACTGCAAGGTAATACTTTTTTCAGCATCTTCAGGCGAGTTATAGTTTCTACACCTGGCCTTCAGCTCCAGTTCTTGCATGGTTTCTTTGGGAACACCGACGTGAACTGCCAGGAAAACATATAGTAGAACTTGGTGCAGGAACGTCTCTGCCAGGTATTGTAGCTGCAAAGTGTGGAGCTGCTGTAACACTAACGGACAGCGCAAGTCTTCCGAAGAGCCTCAAGCACGTGAAAAGGTGCTGTGAAATAAATGGCCTTCAGCCCAATAAAGTTCGGGTGCTTGGGCTAACTTGGGGATTGTTTCTAGGGAACATATTTACTTTAGGTCCAGTAGATCTTATTTTAGGTTCAGACTGTTTTTACGAACCATCTTTGTTTGAAGACATTATTGTTACAGTTGCATTTCTATTAGAAAAGAATCCTCAGGCAAGGTTTCTTTGCACTTACCAAGAAAGGAGTGCTGATTGGTCAATTGAACATTTGCTTCATAAGTGGCAATTGCAGTGTGAACAGATTCCTCTCAATAATTTAGGAGCTGAATCAGGAATAGACATTAATGAGTTAATGGAAGATCACACAATCCACCTTTTAGAAATTACACGTGTTTAACTTAATCTCCATTTGACTAACAAACTTTGTGTTTTCTTAATAATGGCTGCAAGGGCAATTCACAAGCTTTTTGTAGGCAACTTGCCATGGACAATTGGTAGTCGTGAACTCAAAGCATACTTCTCAGAGTTTGGTCATGTAGTTTCGGCCACAGTGGTATTTGATCGTAATACTGGTTTGTCTCGTGGTTATGGCTTTGTGCTTTTTGGTACTCGTGGGGGATATGATAGTGCTACAAATAGACAAACCCATACTTTAGAAGGAAATACACTTTCAGTTCAGCCTGCTGGCAATTAATGTTGTATTAACAGTTGGTGGAATGTAAGATTGGATTTCGTATGATTTTTGTGCTGTATTAACATGCGCGTTGTAGTATAGTTTACTAGATTAACCTGTAGTTGTAAAGTAAACATGGCAGAAGCAGAATATGACTTACCTGAACTTTCAACTATGTTTGAAAGAGCTGCAAATCATTTAAAATCTATCGTTGATAAGTTAGAAACTAAACAACTTTTGGAGCTGTATGCATTTTATAAGCAGGCTACTGAAGGACCATGTAATATTCCTCGGCCACATTGGTATGAGATGCAAGCCAAGCATAAATGGGAAGCATGGAAGGCATTAGGAGATATGACTAATGCAACTGCCATGAAGAATTATGTACAGCTAATTTCAGAGCTGGATGATGGATGGAAGGAGGCAAGTTTAGAAAGAAGTGGTGGCGATAGCAGTAGTGTTAATAGTGGAAAAAGTGGGTGGGTAGCAGTTAGTTGTATGTCCAACACAGATGAACATTTGGATGACGCAGACAAAACTATTTTCGATTGGGTAAAGGAGGGAAACGCAGAAAAAGTTCGCGAATTTGCTCAGAAATCTTCAATAGCTGATTCTAACGTGACAGATTCAGAAGGAATGGGCTTGATCCATTGGGCAGCCGACCGAGGAAATCTTGCGATGTTAAAATGTTTGGTTAAAGATTTGAGGGCTGATGTCAATATGAGAGATGGTGATGGACAGACAGCATTGCATTATGCAGCATCATGTGGACATGCAGATGTTGTGAAGTTTCTGTTGGATAGTGGGGGAGACCCTAGTGTTGCCGATGCAGATGGAATGTTACCAGTCGATGTTGCATCAGGTAGTGAAATTGTGGAATATCTGAATAAGGCAGATTGAAGAGCTGTTCACAGTTTGTAATGAGGTTATGTAATGGTTAAACAAATAAATATTATGATTTAAAAAAAAGAGTTATTTCATCTGTTTTATTAATATTTCCACTGTAGGAACAAGTATAGCTTTTTTTTTCTCTTTAACATGCATCCATATCATTTGTTTCAAACTTCTCACAGAATTGCTTATACTTTAAGTGTATTAGATGTAATACATATCGTAAATTAAAATTAAACCAAATTACATTAACACATTTTAGATTTCTTACAGAAATATGATATTGAATCAAGATGAGGATGGTTGTTTGCTTTTAACTAATACAATGACAGTTATCAGTTGTTAAATAATCATGTCTGGATGTTGTGTCATTGAGACATCAGTAAATTATTAGTACAGTTTAGAGACATAACATTAATTTATACCCCACTATTCTGCATATAGACAGATGGCTTATAAAAGTGAGATAAGATGACAAATTACTCCATTAAAATGAGGACAGCCCAAATTTTGGGTTTTACAAGATAGCTCAACTGTATTGAGTTGGTTATTGATACAACAACATAGACTGCAAGATGTCCAGGCATCTGTAGATAATATAAGAGAAACAGGACTTTTCAGAATCAAATGTAATGTGACTTTTTTCTTTTTTACTACTCCTGAACAGTGGGACATACATCAACAAGGACACTGCCAATATATGCAGCCACATCACCACTGATCTAATCACACACCGATGAACCATAATTGACTATTTTAACAAAGTGTAACTTTAGCAAGCACACATAATGAGCTCCCTGAAGATGGTGTGACTGCACCGAAACATGTCGAGTTACTCAATTAACACACCAACTAATGCACTTATATAAAAGTTACACATTAAAACACTAAAACTGCTCTGACATGTTTCAGTCCTAAGACCATCATCAGGGAGCTATATTTTCCTTGCTAAAGTCACATTAAAAATAGTCACTGATTAACTGCTGCCACAACACCCTATCAGTACAACAAAGTTAATCAGTGTCTATTTTTAATGTGACTTTAGCAAGGAAAATATAGCTCCCTGATGATGGTCTTAGGACTGAAACATGTCAGAGCAGTTTTAGTGTTTTAATGTGTAACTTATATAAGGCATTAGTTGGTGTGTTAATTGAGTAAACTTGACAACATGCACGGTGTAACAATAAAAATGTTGGAGCTATTTTAAAGTAAATTTTAATATTGCATTTAAGACAATCACTTCTGCATTCATTGGTGAATAATAAACTTCGATCATGTGACGTTGTCTTTTTACTGTATACTTTTATTTCCCATCATAAATACCAATGTGGTGGTTGTGCAAACTTATGAGATGAGACAGATGCTAGTACCACTTACTGTGGGCCCTGAGACTTGGTTTTGTGATAGACCTTTGAACACTATCTGTAACATCTGTAATTCATTTACATAAAGTATAAGAGAAATTGGACATGTTTGAATTATATTTAGCGTACGACATGATGGAAGTGACAGCTGAACAACTGTGGGTTGTCATGTGGAATAGTGTGTGGAGACAGATCATGAATGCACCTTATTTTGTTTGAAATATTGGTTACATGTCAAGAATTACAAATATAATGTTGGTACCAAATTTATAGGTTATCTGCATCTCTTGGCACTACAATTCTTTATGAGTTTTGGCCTGGTCTCCAATTCTCTTCCATGCATCTCTGACTGTAGCCATCTTACTCCAAGTTTGAATTTGCATTAGGCCCAGTACCTCTGTGACATCATCCTCCCATCATGACATCTGTCTGCCAATCCTTACTACAGTTGGCCTCCATTTTGTTATTATTTTCACTTTATAGTTATAGCCTGACAGATTTAATGTAATTGGAAACTTGACTAATGGAACTTGTACCCAGAATTGCATCAGTAAATTGGATCTACATACTGCTCATTGAGTAGAATAATGGCACAACCTAAAAATTGCCTACTTGTAGTTAATACTACAATTGAGCTCAAAAGTGTGACAGCTACATCCAACAAAAACGGCATCTAGCAGGGTGTATTTCAGCTAACAGATGTCCCGGTATTGTTGGATATAGTTGTCATACTTTTTAGCTCAACTGTAGTATTAACTCGAAATGGCAATTGTTGGACTATGCCACTATTGCATGAAGTGAGCAATATAACCTATAATTTAGTGCCTGTTTCTTTCTTACTGATATTTCATGAACTCGCAATGATAGCAAATAAATATAAATACAAAAATTGTTCATTTTGAGAAGAGGACTTTGAAATCCATTAGTTTTTCTGTTATCTGCACAAATCAAAGTCAGAATATTTTTCCATTTCTAGTCCCATTATAAAGTTTCACTGAACAGAGCACAATGATGTCATGGAGATATGAGCTGTGTATGCAATACTACTTCACTTTTAAACGTAGGTGCAAGTGATTTCATCCAGATATAACCAATCAGTGAACAGATAAAGAAATAGGTTTCTATATTAAGCCTCATCTTGGATGAAATTTAGCAGTTCATTCTAAGAAGTGGATGCTTTTATCTCAAGTCTTATAAATGCATGGTGACCTTATGATCACCCTAAATATAGATTGCCATGGGTATGACATATACTTGGCTAGAAAGAGTTCTTGGATTCTTGCAGGGTTAGGACCCCAGAAAATTTTTGCATCATATCTTTTTCATTTCCTAACAAATAAATAGTCCTTTGATCTGTGAACTTACTTCACTGTTAGATGACAACTGTTACACAATCATCAGTTAAATTACAGTCCCATATTCTATGTCAGATCAAATTTCATTAACAATGCCTATGTGAAAACAATGGCATAAGATGTGGCTATTAAATAATAAGACTAACTTAAAAAATAGTAGAATGAAGTTACTGTATCTGTGTGTTATGCTTCCCCTCAAAGTAATTTCCGTTGATAGCTACACACTGTTTCTCAAAAGTACCTCCTGAAGTAATTTTGCACAGGTGTTTTTAAGGAACAATGCCATACGCATCACATGACAGATTGAAGGATTTGTGTCAGTTGGCTTCAATTTCAGAAGAAACCTTATGTTTTTCTGATTGCTGAATTTATGAAGCATCATCATGACATTTACAAAAAAATGTGTTACTCAACACATTGTTGACATAGTGGAGGTTGGTTTGGTATTTATCTGGTGAAAGGTTCATTGGTAACTAGTGTATATTTTTTTACATGTTATGATGACATGTGATAAATGTAGCACAGATCACTTTATCACTTGGCATCTTCACTGCTCCTTAATTAACCTTTATGAAATAATAACATTTACATGGTCGAAAATTTGGTAAAAGCAATTAAATCCAATTTGATTACTTATTTTAACACTGTACCCCTCCGTATTATTATTAATTTCTAATTATATAATTTAGTCTGTAAGTCTGGCCTAAATTAGGAGGAGTGCACTCACGCATCCTTCCTGTACAACAAATGAAAAAAAAACTTGCGCGTCATTCACTACAATATGCGAAGTTGTTATGCGTGTTCAAAATCCCCCTACTGTAATTTTCCTAACCAGTCTGATTGGTCCCATGTAAATTTAGCAGTTTCATAATAGGCCCAAAACTTTAAAATTTTGTATTCTATTTCCACATTGGTTCCTAAAGAATTATGCAATATCCCCTAATGCAATATGTGTAAACCCTGTATAAGCATCTTCTACCAGACAGTTTTTAATGTGGCACTGTAACTAACATGGTATCCACGCTCTCTTGATTTACATATCGAAAAAAGTGGCAAACCCTCAAATTTTGACTGTCCCAGCACACTTCAAAACCCCATTAAACCTGACATTGACAAATGCCTAACAAACTAAAATCCCCTTTGTAAATACATTCAACATCTTCTGTCCTCGTCTAGTTTCCCCTTTTCTCTCTCTCTCCAGCTATCTGTCTGTCCTACTTCACACATAACTCCAACTCACTCTCTGCTCTTGTTAACCTGTCCTTCCTCTTGCTACCATACTGACCTTTTGTATATACTACCAGATGCTACTGACTTCCCTCCATTATGTAATCCCTAAATTTCAGAAATTAATTAGGATCCTTCTAATTCAAGTAATTCTTTCCAACAGTTACAATTTGTTATGGTGACCAACCTCAAAAGCAGTCTTATCATTCATTTAACAGCCACACCTTTTACATGTGGCACCTGACACACAGTCACTACACTGTGTTGAGGACAATATGAATGTCGAAGTTTCCTTTGCTGCATGCACAGAACTTCCTAAAACAGCAACGAAATTGCGTTACCGTTGTCAAATTGGCAACTGATACAGACAGCTTCATATCGTTGGATGTCCTGTGTATCAGATTATCACAAATATTTTGATTCTAATGTTGAGCTCTGAATCATTCTTCTCTCTGCTTCTTTGTAAATGTTAGAAAGACCTGCCAGAAAAAGATTCATATATAAGTACAGATAAAATCTGTTTTCCAGCTTTCAGCTGAAGGAATTACAGAAAGCCTTAAAAAAAACACACACACACACAAATACTTGCTAAGTGCAGCTACAATGAAATATATTATTTGGTAAATTGTCCTTGGATGTACCATTGTAGTAGTAACAGGTAACTGAATTCAATAAACAATAAATGCACACTGCAACTTTACTTTGTTAGCACTGTATATTTTGCATGGTCAGCAACATATTTCATTTTGAAGAGTTCTCTTCATGGCTTACTTAAATCAATAATTCACGTTATTTTTATTATAACCTTAAAACCAACAATATATGAGGTTTTTTGTTGTTTGTGTAAAATATAAAATATAATATACGGAAATTCCTTTTACTGAAAACCTCATTACTTATTTTTAGGAGATGGTATTTTATCAGCTTTATTGTACAGAAATTACAATTTCTTGTCATTGGTAAGAAAATATTAACATGCACAAAACTTAACCTCTTTATAACTAAGTAGACTATACAGTTTCTTATAAATATCGAGTATTTGTACGAGAAGTGGTGATATTAGAGTTTGATTTACTTGGTCTTCTTGACAGACAAATCACTGGCTGTTTTAACACTGCAAGTTATGTACATTCTTTGTTGTGAGGATTGTGACTAGTTTAGGTTATTGTTGTTTATATGCTGGCTTTGTGGAATAATGGAGAACTGTTAGCGTTTTTATGTTCTGTATACCTGCAAATTCTGTGGTATGGTGGTTTTGTGGTCATCATGAAAAGACTGAAGTCCTATCTGTATTGTAAATGTTAGCCTGTATGGTGGACACTACTACCTCTGTGCTATGGTTTTAACCAAATTTTGAAGACTGGGGTATGACTGTCCACATGGATGTTGATGACATGCAAATTACAGCATTGTTTTTAGTTCTGTAGATATAATGTTTTTCAAAAGGGTTCAAATATGTACTTCTTCTATTAGACTCTTTATATTAAATTATTATATCTTCTGTTTTCCCACGTGAGGGTCTGATATAGGTTATGTTATATTGTTTATAATATTGGCAGTGTGTTCTTTGCATCTCATGCAAAAAATATGATCTTTATGACTTATGCACTTATGGACGTAACCTATTTTAGATGATATCGATGTCAAATTTCAAATTTAAGTACGCCATAAAAATGACTCTTATAGGTGAAACTTGTCCCTAAGAATGTAAGAATTACACTGTCATTAACATAAATAATGGTTGTACCTAGTGATGGTTTATTGAAAGCAATTATAAAACATTAGTATGTCAAAAAAAGACACTATCTCCAAACACATGCCTTTGTGACTCTAAAGATGTGAAATGCTGAAATACTAACGAATTTCTACAAATGAACTTCTGTAATAGTCAGCGGAATAAAAATGTTTCTGACAGTATTCATAAAAAATAAATGGGTAAGTTTTCTTATCAAATAAGAGACAGCAAATCTAAAACATAATATCATAAATGAACTAACTTGCTCCAAGCTGGTCTGTCCTAGAGAGTAATCCTCAATGTTGAGCTGGTGTTTTGCTCGTTCCATCATTCCAAACATTGTGGACCAGGATAATTTTGGATCGGTAATGCAGTACGTTAGGAGACCCTCATACTCCTCCATCTGAATAGCACCTGTGCACGTATCAGTACATGAGGATTAATATTCTCTGGCGTATGACACAGTGTAGTTATTGGGTACGTACCAACATTTTGGTGGCATCTACTACCCCTGTATTCCACACTTTTCTACCATGAAGACGGGGGGGAGCAGTTACGTCCAAAATGTCAGCATCTTTGCCCCAGACTACGATGCATCACATCAACTCTTATACCCTAAAGATGGAGACAGCAGTTTCCTCCAAAATGTTGGCGTAAATCTTTCAACCTGTGTGACATCACAGACTGTAATCTTTATTCAGTGCCATGAGTACCTCAATATCACATGTCAGTAACTCTCTCAGTATATCAATTTTTCATTTTCCTGGAAGTTCCCAACATATTTCTTTTGCTAGTACACAGGAAATGGTATTTGTGAACCCTTTAAACAATATAGATGAATACTTACAGAGCTTTACTTTGATAACTGTGGGAGTGAAGATTACTGTATTGTGGAATGTGATGCCGTGCAATCTGGTGGCTACTACCAGAACAAATGCTGTCAAATTCCAGTAATCTTAATAGTTACTGTCATGAGAACCCAAAAAATCACACTGTGGCATTGACTATGGGTCACTGTGGGTCTCATTTTCAACTAATATCTCATGTGAGTTAAGATGCATTAAGACCAATTCATGATAATGGTGATCTTGTAATTTACACACATTACTTCCTCATTTTTACAAATATCCATTGATGCTTTTTCACTATGTTTTCTTACCACAATTCAGTATGCATTCCTTGTTTCCCCGTCTAATGATAATGTTATTCAGTACCTAAGCAGCAAAATTATAAGTACATTTCTACTTACCAGGAAATGATTCAGCAATAAATTTCTTGACAGGCGTCAAATCATATGAATCAACTTCTCTTGAAGTAATGCTGTGATCAGTTGAGGCACTGCCATTTGCTAAGGGGGCAGGTACCTTTTTGATCTTCACACTAAGAGTGTAGCCCCTTGCAAACTTATTTTTGAGATGCTGTGTTGAACCAAGGCACTTGAAATGACCATTTACCATGATGGCAAGGCGGGTACAGAGAGCTTCACATTCTTCCATACTGAAAAGAAAAGTAAATTAATTTTTGGTATTCAGTAAGAAGGAACTAAATAAAACAGTATGAAGAAGGGTGTTAAGTTACTAAAGACCTTCATACCAATGAGATGCCTCTATTTGACTTAAAGGTAAAGGTAAAGCAGCTCCATTACAGGCCTGAACAGGCTCAGAGGATTCTTAGGAACTTAAGGTTCCCAGATTTTGTGACAACGGCACAGAATCATGGTAGGTTGTCAGCCTTATGCACCGGCCGCCTTTACCCCCAGGAAATACTCCTACTACTCATTTCTGTTACAGGCTGAGTCGACCCCAGGACCATAGTGTGATCGGAAGGACTTTATGTCAATGAAAAATCCACTGACACCGGCTGGGATCGAACCAGCGACCTTCCGATTTGTAGCACAGCGCCTTAACCACTGTGATGCCGTGGTCCCCCTATTTGACTTAAGGCCCAAATATTTGTGCTTAAGCCATCAATGATGACAATGGTGCAATTTGCCAGCCTTTAATTCATCACATGCTGCTGGCCTCATTGCACCGTATAGTTGCAAGTGCATTGAAGGATATTATAAACTTGAAATCCCTCCAGCCTGGGCAGTAGTTGGAATTTAAAATGTGTGCATAGGCTAACCAATTCTGACATACTTCCTCTCCTTCATTAACTGTCACTAAAGAAACAAAGCTTAAATTTTAACAATGTAATGGTTGTAACAGCCCTTTCAGTTTTATTTTAAATAAATCAGTGCGCCTAATTGAACATAAATTTATATACATGTAAGTAATGTAAAGTTTGGGAGAAAGAGAGGCAGGTAAACATAATGATCATAATAAACATTCAGAGCATATCCATTAATGTATATAGATGTTGCCATATGTAAAAATTAACAAAATTTGCCTTAAAACCTTACAGGGTATAAATAAAATCTGTAACTTTATATATATATAAAGGAAATCATCCCGTTGTGTTATAAGGAATTAAACTTATTTAATGTAAACTTACAATATGTGTTCAGTCAACACAACAAACATTAGAAAATTAATGTGCTACTGCAACATGTTTTGACTCCAGAGAGTCATCATCAGGCTGAATATTTAAGAACCATTAAATACATATCCTTTATAGTGCTGTACATATAACTATTGCATTAGGGATCTCGCGTGCATTACATTGTGCTAATTATTTAGATAGGTATAAACTAAACGCAGCCGTGGG
>Ga0136643_10012730_pt1 | contig 12546 bp, 7 predicted proteins | sample TergutLab28metaG_FD_96883 | JGI IMG/M metagenome (GOLD analysis project Ga0136643, IMG submission 96883) | Labiotermes labralis P1 segment gut microbial communities from Petit-Saut dam, French Guiana - Lab288 P1 (version 3) (version 3) | ecosystem: Host-associated > Arthropoda: Insects >...
ATTCTTCCATTAAAATCTCCTGCTAAAATAATATTTTCCTTTTTAGGAATTTTGTCCATACTTTGTTGCAGTTCTCTGTAAAATTCTTCTGTGTCTTGTTCCTTTCCTTCTACTGGCACATATACTCCTACTATTGTAAAGTTTCTATTCAGTACTTTTATTCTAGTTTCAATTATTCTGTCCGAAATCCAAGTGTAGTCTTGTATGTTGTGTTTCCACTCTTTCCTAATTGCAGTTGCTACTCTGGATGATGCCCATTGGTTAGCTAGTACCCCGCAGTAAATCATTACGTAATTACCTGTGTCTTCTGATCCTTTATTTTTCTTCTTTGTTTCTGTTATAATGGCAATGTCAGTTTTCCATTTCAGCAGTTCTGTTTGTAATTCCTCTGTTTTCTCTGCAATTCCCCTTACATTCCATGTGGCTACTTTTAGTTTCGCAAATCTTTGTCTGTCAAACGTGGCCTTGTTGTTGTATTGTGTCGGTCCGCCTCTTTCTTTTGAGGATTTTACGAGTATCTTGGTGTCCCCTGGATAGGTTACCGGCCCGTCACAGGGTGAGTCTAGTGGTGGGGCTGCCACCTTGATGCCTCTAGACCTGCATGCTTTTCTATAGGGGTGTGCTCCCTTAGCTGACTGGACTTTCGCCTGCACCCTCTCCCGTCTGCTGCAGTTTTAGCTGCATTGCCCAGGGGTCACGCGGCCAAAGCCTTCATGGACGTGGGATTAGGATTTGCTGACAGAGCCGCCGTTGTTGTTGGAGTTGGTTTTCTCAGGATTTATGGGCTTTACATATCAGCATCTGTATAACCCCTGATACCATGATGTAGATTTATGTTTCTTATTCATTTTCATTCGATTCCTGATGGTGTCATTGGAATTTTTCATTGACATAATCCTTCCAGCCGCACTATGTATGGCCCTGGGGTTGACTCAGCCTCTAACAGAATATTTCCTGGGGGGTAAAGACAGCTGGTGCATAGGGCTGACAACCTTACCACCTTCATGTTCCGATTGTCTTGAAATCTGGGAGCCTCAGCCTCCTGGAACCCTCTGGGCCTGTCCAGGCCTGTAATGGGATTGCTGTACCTTTACTCATTTTGATACCAAAGTCAATGATGGTGAAAGGGGAACTGCAAGAGCTGCATGCTTATATCACCAACATAATCAATCCATACGTGTGACTGATGGTATGACAGTGACGTCACTTTCTGCAAGCCTCCAACACAAGTATGGTCAGGGATTATCTATGACAAATCACGTTAAATTAAAAAATATTGCATATCGTCTATGCCAAATCATGTTAAACCAAAAATTATCATGTAAGTTTGAAAAGTGGTATAAATTTTCAAGTCATATTACACCGAAATCATAAAAAAAGAAATCATGTAGAACAAGACCTGCTTGTTTTGTATAAAGTTGGAATGTTTAAATGAGAAAATCAGTAAGCGTTTGGGGAATGGTACTTCTGCATTCTCTTATGGAATCAATAAATAGCAGTTGTCAGTACACACAACTAACAGTGTAATCTTTTTGGAATCAGCTGTATGTCACAATTATAGCTTAGTTGTTTACATTTGAAAATTCATACTCATTTCATTACAGTAACAGGTATTTGGTGTAGAGTCATGTAGGAGGTACATGGTACATATATCCAAAGACTAGTGCTGTATCTGTGGTGAACATATTTCATTTTAAGACTTAAATGTCGTAGCATAAGGTTACAATTATGGTTGCATTCACATGCAACCAGTGTTTATTTATTCCAATTTATTATGCTTTTGTCCATGTGAAGAGTCAGTTCATCTTTCTTGTCTGTGATGCTACATCACACTTCTTTAAAACTGGAAGCTTTTCCTCTTGTATCACATCTATGTTCATGTTGGTTGTGTGTAGTCTTGATGACACATCCACCTCCAAAATAGTGTATTTCAGATCTTTCTGTGATATTTCTGTAGGTTCTTTGTTTTATCTTTTTTTGGTCTAACAAAATTTTGGTTTTCTCTTTTAAGGCCTTTGTAAAGACTGACTTCAAATAATTGAAGTAATTAAAGTATTATTTAAAACAGCTTAGACCATAAGGAATTATTGCTTTTGAGAATTAGAGCCTTAGGTAAAAAGTGCTGGTGAAGACAAGCACAGTTAGAGACACTGTGCCATGCATTCAGTAGTGGCCTGTTGCTAGTGTTTGCTGTTTTCTACAGAATATATTACATTAACTTACTCAGTCACTTTAGGATGAAGTAACGTACCCCTGTTAGTTATGATTAACATGAATAATTTTATTAATGCAGGTACAAATGTAATCAGATCACACTTTTGATTTTACAGTTGGTAGGCGATATTTTGTTATTACAAATTAATTGCTGTATTTAATGTATTTATTATACTGTGGTGGTTATTTTATAATCTTCCTTACAGGGCTGCCAAACTGTATATTTGTACAGTTTTGTGAGCTTACATGCAGTGTGCCTTCTGAACAGTAGTCATTTAGTAGTAAGGGTTTATTTTATATTTAATTTTTCTTCACTATAAAAGGGCAGTTTTGAAATTGTATTCTATTAAGCAGGAACATACACCATTTAGAGGTCCCAGAAGTACAAAATTCTACAGTTTATGCACTAATTGTAGGTGTCTTAGCCATGTATGCACATTCTTTGTAAGCAGACGTGGTTTTCCTAAGCCCATTCATGGGTTTCTCGATGGTTTAAGTATGTGCTTGGTATCTCGGATTATATTGCATTGAATGGTACGATGATAAAGTTAATAATCAGCCGGAAACAGTGTTGTAGGAGGGGACTGGGGCCTAATTAACCCTTTAAATGCCCAGTTATATCCCATCTGCCATTTACTGGCATTATTAGGAGCTCACCATATTCTCCACATTAGCAGGATAAGGGTTAAATGTATTATGGAATTTGCCTGGAGGGACATAAAAACATGAAAACCTGCATTTTACAGTTGGTAGGTGATATTTTGATATTACAAATTAATTGCTGTATTTAATGCATGCATTACACAGTTTGGACTAGGAATCTCCCATATATATATATATCAAAAGTGCAACTGCACAAGTCAGTTTGCTCATTTCTTGCATGCCTAGAGACTGAGACATGCCAGGTGGTTATTGATCGCAGACATTTTTTGGGGTATCTGTTTAAGCATGGCTGCTGTTATTAGTGACTTTGAATGTTTTGACCAATGTTTTGGTAGGTGTCTTACATACTGTATCTCTGCCAGCTATGAAATTTGACTGCTGAAATAGTTCACACAGTAATTTCATTGTATGTTCATACATTAATGTTTTTTTCTTCCAAGATGTTCAACTGGATTTGTCTTGTAGGTTCCAACTTCTACAATTTAACAGGTTTTAAATTATATTGCAGAGGATGGTACTGAAATCATCTTCTTATGTACTTATTTATTATTTCCTCCCCAGTGTGGAAATTACGCTTGGATTTTAACATTTTTCAGTAGCACAACAAGGCATGAAGCAAATTTTTAAATACTCATATGTTTATGGCGTTTCTGTTGCTGTTGTAGAAGAAAAAGTTCAGTTGTGTAGAAAAACCAGCTGTGCAAAGTTCTTGTCTATAAAGTTTGTTAATAAAAAGTGAAGTGCAATAAGTTAGTGTCTTTGTATGAATTAATATTTAGAGGCAATATAGCACATCCAAAAACAAAGTATTTCTTTAGTCTAAATTGGGATGATTGGGTGAATGCCGACTAAAACATATTGGCTTGATGTATTTTTATTCAGTAGCAATGGGCAACAGCAGTAGTATGTTGGCATTTATTAAGTGATTATATGATTCAGCAGTTTTGTGTCATAGTGTTGTGGGATTGTTTGTTTTGTGACTGCAGTAACATTTTATTGATACATGTACTTTTAAACTTGGGTGATAAATTGTTTGAAGAGAGACTGTACAGTTTCTCTTTAAGTTGTAGAGAAATACCACTGCCATGTACAGAATGTTGCTGCAAGTTCATGACAGAGAACAATAAGCAGAAAAGTTTTTGTGTGGGTTAAATCATTTAAAGGACAGAAGCAGAGATGTTGTTGATGACAAAACATCCTGCTCTCACACAGCTTCCAGAATTTATGAAAATGTAGAAAAGGGACTGAAATTGAACAAATAATGTCTGATTGATGTTTTAGAAAATGGCAAAGTAACTTGAATATCAAATCTGTGATATTAATTTTGACCAGAAATCTGAATGAAAGTATCTGCCACAGTAGTATTAAGATGCCTAAGAAATGAACCAGAAGGAGGAGGAAGGAAATTTTCTCATATCTTTAAGCAAAATTATTGGAAGAAAGAGTTGTAAGTGGTCATGGGACTTGGGGGTATTTCAGTACATCCCACAAACAAAATGTGAAGGTCTCTGACAAAAAGGTCCAAAATGGTGGAGGGGGGGGGGGAGAAGAAGAAGAAGAAGAAGAAGTGTCATGTTAAAATGAAATTCTAACCCATGCTGATTTACTTTCTGCTTTTAAAGGATTTGACCATTATCAGTATGTTCTGTGACAGTCAAGCATTCATTCTGCGTTTGGGCTTTGGAATGTTTATCACTGTGTCCATTCAGGCGGCCTGATTGTTGTATTTTGCATGAAGACACTGGACCTCATGCACCACTTTTGGCAAAATGTTTTTGGTCAAGGAATACCAATTTGGAAACAGTCACCATTTTCACTTTTCCTTGTGGGATATTTTTATATTCAGAAAACAAGGTTTCCTTCAAATGCTGTCATATTGATGTACTTGAAGAACAAAAGAAAATTATTTTGAGGGATATTCCCAGGTGCATTTTAGACGCTAGAATGATAATATAAAATCAGTAGAAGTAAGTCTTGTAAGGTTTGTGACAGATATTATTTTTACTGAATGAGTGTCAAACTTTATGTAGAATATTTCTTTTTTTCTTTTTTGTGTAAATCTATTGCTTGGAACACTAGACACACGGGAATATGCAATGTAGTATTGCTACAAGTGAATGAATTTATCTCTACAGTACAATTCTTTTTGTATATATTTTATTCGTGGCATTTGTATTCTTTGATATTTGCATCCACAATTCTTAAATTAATTTTATTTTCATGTATTCATCTGTGGGAGTGGCAAAGCTACATAAATGATACAGCATTTTATAGTTGAATATGTATTTATTCATTATTTCCAGCGTGAGGTGAATAATAGAACTTTTTCTTTTTGTAGGCAGCCAGGATCATTGATGATTTTTGCTGTGTATAGTTTGAGATATGGCATGTTAAAAGATACTGTAAATTAAGGAATAAATGACCTTGGTGGGGGGTTAGACCTACAATATGTCCATAACAATGTTTTCATATAGCTTATAATGCAAGCTAAGCTGTTGAAGGATTCTAGTCAACTATCATTACAGGCTTCTCATATTAATGTATGTGTAATATATTGCAATACTGGTGCATTTTGATATCATGTCTTTTTTAAAAATCACAGACCAATAAGCATATTTGAGTCCTGTAATTTTGTTAAGTTATGGAACTTTAGGATATTGTTTGAACAACCATGTGAAAATAGCTATTGGAGTAGGAGAGGACTTTTATTTTGCAATATCATTTGCAGAGAATAAACCCTAAGTATTTTTGTCTGAAAAGCAGAAATAGCAAAGAAGTTCTCTTAATTTTGATAGAGTTTCTTTGTCTATAAACATCGAGAGTTTTAATAGATTAAATTTGAATTACAAAGTGGAGTTTAAATTACACAGTAATGTGTCTTTACTGTTTGAATATTCATGTACTTCATGAATGTAGTTGCTGTCACCTACTTCACAGGAATGCTTTTGTACCACAGGCTGCAAAATGTATGAAGCTGTTCTCATCATAGCCAAACACTGTAATTGCTTGAATGAAATTTGTGATATCCCTTGCAAATAAAAATGACTTTATTGCTCCATATGGCGGGTTCAGCTGTGATGTTTAACTTTACAAGTTGATTTTCTTGTACTGTTGATAAAGTACATGTGCACTCTTTTACTGCTGCTTGGGGATAATTTTACAGACAGTAAAACATCGTACTACTCCGCGAGTTTTGAGGTGTTTGCGGTGGTGTAATTGAGGATTCTGGTCTTTTCTGATGTGACACTGCTGCACTGGGTAAGTTGGTCTCGATGTTTTGAATAAACATGTCACCTTCCTCTTCCAAGGGCTCAAGGTCTGTCTGTCTTTGAACTTTTGGAAGATGATGGTGACTTGTTCATTCAAAACGTTAGGGAACATATAACCCAGGGCACAGTATCATGTCACAGAAAAGACAGAATCGTTAGACATATTACTGTTTGTATAAATTTTTCTTTTCATGATCATTTCCCACTTAGATAAATTTTTTCATTCCCCTTGCACATATTTAATCTCTTTCCTGGGAACTGAACTTACAGTAGACAACATAGAAACTGTTCTCTAATTACTTGTTCAATTAAAGTTGTCAGTATTTATTATACAAATTGACAACAAGGTGTAATGCAAGTACTCTATGAAATTCTGCAAGGTAGGATTTTTAGCATGGTTAATTTTGAACTGTGAAGCAGGTATGTTAATCAGTGAGTGGCACATGCTTCACAATATTGTGTCACCACCATAACAAAGCGTAGTATTAATGCTTCTAAAACTACAGGCATATCTTCTATTGTGTTATTTCTGTTTGTTCCTTAACTACACCAGTTGTACCCCTGCTAAAAGTAAGTGAAATAATTTTGACTGTAATTATGTTTTGGTGGGTGTGCAGGAATCCATTGGCTCAAATGGAAGAGGAAAAGCGTGACCATGAAGCCAAAATGAAGAAAATGGAGTTAGAAATGGAACAGGTGTTTGAAATGAAGGTTCGGGAAAAGAAACAGAAGCTCAAGGATTCAGAAGCAGATGTAAGTTTATGTAACCCATATATTAGGGATCATTAATAAACAATAGCGGCACTGGGGCATGTTTTTCTCTTGAGCACTGAAATTATTTCTGTGTTGGTTACCTTTATACCCCATACTTATCTGTAATGTAGTGTGGTACAGGAAGACCATTTGAGGCTGCAGGACTGGACTTCACCCTGCTCATAACACAGCAGGAGGAACCAAAATAGCAAACCATGTCTTAAAAGATAGATTAGTAGAAATAGAGGGTTATGTTGTTGACGTCTGTGTGTGAATACATGCATTCTTTTTTTTTTTTTAATTTTGTTATCGTAACTTACGAAACAAGTTTACTAATTTCTTTCAAACTGGGTTGGAAGGCCATTTAATTTGAAACTGTTTCACTGCTTTAATTTCCAGTTCTGTACCAATGACAGTACCAGAAAGATAGCTGTGTAATTTTTTAACATTATTCTGTTTGGTACAGGATCAAGAAATGTTTGTGATGGTGGAAGTTTGGAAAAGTTGGAAGTTTCAATAAGGTAGCTTTTAATCTTGGTGTGTGTCATCCCATTATATGTTCCAATATGGAATGAAGACCAATTTATACTCAACCATTATGACTTTATTTTTAAACAAATTACTTTTGTATATGAGATATTTCTTAATGCGCTGTTGATTGAAATATATGTTAGCATTACAGATAAGGATCCTCCTCTCTGTATTTTTATGCTGGTTGATGCTTTTAACTTGACTAGCAAGTATAATCATGTTGTGTGGCATCCTGGTTTGTTTTCCAGGTATGAAACCAAGAGTACTTTTTCTAACTCAGTTGACCCAACCTTATTTGTAAACAAATTCATTTTGTCTACAATAGCTGTTGTAAACAAAGTTAATTTATAAAACATTGTCATCTGAGTAACAAAGTATCCTTGGTTTCAAAAGGTAACTTCTATTCAGGCCCAGAAATCATGGCAGTGATTGGAATATGTTTTGTGGTGTTGATTGATGAATCCCTTTATGTGGTCATATCTATGCCTTTTGTTATGTGTAATGAAACAGTGTAAAATGATAGGGTAGTGCAAGCCTTTGAATTTATATTCATTGCATATAAGGTATTGGAATTATAGATTGGCAAAAATTTTGTTTGTATACATCTTTCTTTTTCCTTAAGTGGAAATATTTGTAGTACGTTTATTAGATAGTTCTTCAGAATAGCTACTGTGCCATAAAATTGTATATTACCTTTCTTTCAAACAGCTACAGCGCCGGCACGAACAGATGAAGAAAGCTCTTGAACAGCAAATCAGTGAGTTAGAAGAAAAGAGGCGAGCTTATGAGAAAGAGAAGCAAGCATGGGAACAAAGTAACAATGTGACATTGGAAGAGTTACGCAGGAGAAGCCTTGAGGCCAGTTCCAAAGAGTGAGTATGACTTCAGAGTTAGCTGTCCTGATTTGTTTTTTTTAATCAGAATTTTGGATTCTCTCACTCTTTTTATGTCATTGTGTGTGATAATCTCTCTTGTCTGTTACAGTTTATTGCATTTATGATATGATATGATATGGTATGATGTGATATATTTGTTAACTGCAATTGGGTTGATACTCGGTGGCAATAGTATAGTACACAATTTGCACACAAACAATACACAAAACAACACAATGAAATAGGATACCTAGAACAGAACATACGTAACATTAAGAATACATAACCATAACAATAAGAATACATAATTTACATAATTAAACAAAACATACAACCATAGGTAATGTAATATGATTTCTCTGCAGGCCTGCCATTTTTTTTTTGTTCGTCTGTTTTGGTATTTTTTTTTTAAATGTGTGATTTGACCTGCACCTTGAAATGGGACATAGTGTCTTTCTCTTTACAGATTTTCTGTTTAAAACAAATTAATAAGGTAGTTGGGTGTTCAGTGAAGCAGGAAATTAAACATGTCATTGCCAATAAAAACACAAAAAGTCCACAAATAAATGTTTTAATCAGTCAATCCAACATTATATTGAGGACGAATAAGGCTACATGTTTCAGCTGAAAATGATGGCCTGATGGTACCTAATCATTTTCAGCTGAAACATGTAACTTTATTCATCCTGAATATAATGTTGGGTTGTTTGTATTTAATTTGTATTTAATAATACTACAGGGCTGTGCCATGTTAAAACATAAAAGACTGAAGAGAGGAGCAGTTCAACATGCTGTGAGTATGTTGCTGCTGTTGTGGAGCATTTGGGTACATGCAGTTTGAAATTGGTTTCACAGAGCACCATGCATTTCTGTGGGATAGGGACTGGAATATTTCTTCAGAATGTCAGATAGAAGAAGAACAAAATGTTACCAAGGTGAAAGAGTCGTGAACAGTTGAGTTGTGTGGGGCTGTGACAATGGTAGATGAATTACTGCAGTAATCTTCTGTGTTTGGACTTAGGCAGTGGACAAAGTCCAAAGAAAAGATTTCGTAGGTAACATCATGTACAGTGTTCTGATAGTACTCAACATTATATGATCAAGTTAAATTGTGAGCATTGTGGAATCCAAGCTAAATTAATGGGCACAATCTAAGTAGTGTAAGATATGACACAGTAACCATACTCTTAGGAACAACATCCAGGATGAGGATTAAGATTTTCTGAAATATAATACCATGTTATTAGGTAAGTGGTTCCTGATGTTTTAAAGAAAACTGTCTGCTTGTCCCTTGAAGAAGCGCAGTGTTATTTCAAAACATTGGGAACCATTTACCCAACAACTAGTGTCACATGTCAGCAGACCAGAATTCTTAGCAATACCACTGTCAGTACCTTATAATTTGAAAAATAAGGAATATTTGAAAGATAGGTAATGTGCTTGAAATAAATAATGACAAAAATTATAAGAGGGCTGTCCATAGGCTTTTGCATACAAGTGGTATTGCTGGAATGCAGGCTAAGATTATAGCATGGAAAAGATAATACATTCTTAAACATGTGCCATACTGACAGGTCAAAATTTAATTTATGAAGAAATCAAGTGCATCTTAAATTAAGGGAATGATTCTTGCTGTACATTTTAGAATCTCTTTTCTTCCCTCTACTGCCTAAAAATGTTAACAGTGTAAATATATGAAGCCCCAGTTACTTTGTGCGCATGTGTGTATACACACGCGTGCATGCACACACACACACACACACAGAGTATAAGTTCACGTATTTTATATGGGTATGAAATTCAAGTCTCTTCCATTAAGGCAACAACTTAGATTGAGGGTGTTTTGGAAGAAGAAGGAAATAATGGGGAACTGGCAAACCTACATAATAAGTTCATTAATAATTGGTAGTCACAGTTTTATTCTTATTTTATCTGACAACTCTTATTTGTTACTTCCCACCACTGCTCTGTTGAGCAGTCAAATGGGCTATTTTAGCGTGATAAACGAGCTAATAGACAGTGACAACCAACAGTTTCAGTTTAGGAGGATTGGCTGTGTAACACATGTAGTGTGCATGTTGGAAATGAGGAATTTCACAAAATTTTGGTCAGAAAACCAGAAAGGAAGAGACCACTAGTAAGACTTGGATGTGGATGGGAGGGTAATACTAAAATTAGCCTTGAGAAGTCATGGTCATGATGTTTTGAGTGGATTATTTTGGCTGATATTAGGGATCACTTTTGAGCTGCGGTGAACATAATAATGAGCCTGTGTGTTCCAGAGATGCTGTTAAATTTATTCAGTAACCAAGTGTCTGTTAGCTTCTCGAGACGAAATTCTTTTCCATTGAGTTAATGGTTAGTTGGCTTGTTAGTTAAAGTTCTGTGTGGCTATTGCCCTCATTTATGGTATGTTATGTGTATACCTGACAAATATACTATATTGTATTCTTTCTTTTGGGTTATTCCCCGGCAACTGAATTTTATGTGCCGACAATTCGTAACACTGTCAGTGCCATCTTCATAGGGAAAATATGAGTTATAGTAACTTTTTCTGGGGCATTCTACTTGATGTAATGGGTTACTGTTGCCTGTCATACTTGTTTATTTTAAAAATTTTGTATTTTATCAGTTGTTTTGTTTGTTCACTTATGCTTCCTGTTCCTACCCTTAGTGCAGGTATTACAGAATTGCTGTACAGAAACTCCAGAATGAGCAACAGCCAGCTCTAAGAATTTAGGTGGCCAGAAATGTAATGTGTGGTAATTATATTGTTATGATCAGCTGTATCAGCTGTTAATAGTAAATGTCTGATTGATTTAGGGAACAATAAGTATATCCATATAACAGTTAACTGGTAGGCAAGAGTGATGTAATGTCTGTCTTTATGTCTAGTTTCCCAGGTTTCTATCTGTTGCTTGTTATGTTATCTTGATGGTAATTTTTTTAAAGGGCTTTTTTTTATACTTGGTCAGTGTTAATAGAATTGTTTGACCTATAAATTGTTTGCTGCATTAGTTGGATAAAATATAGTAATAATAAATGTCCCTTCTCATGCTTAACATACAGAAACATAACATTTGGGAGCATTCAGAAGTAAAAAAATGACAGAAAGTTATACTGGCATAATAGCACCTGAATACAAGACATTGAAGTGGCATGATAAATGTTACAAAGTCAAGTACGTAGGTTATTTGGAAAGTAAGTACCATCTGCGTATATCTCTCGCGCATCCTCGAGACTGTCACTTTGCGCATGTGCAGGGACTTCCTCTGTCAATTGAGAAGCCACAGACGCCATTTCGTGAAATTCTTGTTATGTTTATGTTTGTTCCTGTGCGTTAAACATGTTTAAGACAAGTGAAGGGGCCGCTGACTGTGAAATATGGTCTGTAATTTGTTTTTCAAATGCTAGGTATGTGCTACCAAGTGAGATTCATCACCATATCTGTCAAGTGTATGGTGACAATGCGATGAGTGATGGCATGGTTAGGAAATGGGTTCGGATGTTCAATGAAGGGCGAGAGAAGGTGCACGATGAGGCCCGAAGTGGGCGTCCATCTTTGATGAATGATGATTTGGTGCGTAAGGTCAATGAAAGAGTGCGTAACGACAGACGTTTCACAATTTCTGATCTGTCCCTGCACTTTCCTCAGATTTCAAGGACTCTCTATGACATTGTCAGTAGTCATTTGGGTTATCGGAAAGTGTGTGCACAATGGGTGCCCAAGATGCTCACAGAGGAGCACAAAAAACAGTGTGTTGCATGTGCTTTGACATTTCTGATGCGCTATCACAAGGAAGGAGATGGCATGTTGAGCCATATTGTGACAGGAGACGAGACATGGGTGTCCCATATCATACCTGAATCAAAACAGCAGTCCTTGCACTGGAAGCATACTGGCTCGCCGAAAAGGAAAAAGTTCAAGCAGATGTTTTCAACAAGGAAGATCATGTGCACTGTATTCTGGGACAGGCAAGGTGTTCTCTTGGTAAAATTTTTGCCCCAAGGCACAAAAATAAACTCTGCTGTTTATTGTGAAATGCTGAAGAAGCTGAGGCATGCAATTCAAAACAAAAGGTGAGGAATGCTGAGTGCCCCCATTCTTTTGCTTCACGATAATGCTTGGCCGCACTCTGCTGCTCAGACTCAAGACCTCATCACCTCATTTAAGTGGGAACAAATTGACCACCCCCTGTACAGCCCTGATTTGGCACCAAGTGATTATCACCTCTTCCTGC
>Ga0136643_10012733_pt1 | contig 12545 bp, 8 predicted proteins | sample TergutLab28metaG_FD_96883 | JGI IMG/M metagenome (GOLD analysis project Ga0136643, IMG submission 96883) | Labiotermes labralis P1 segment gut microbial communities from Petit-Saut dam, French Guiana - Lab288 P1 (version 3) (version 3) | ecosystem: Host-associated > Arthropoda: Insects >...
CATAATGATGCCCGAAACATGTTGAGAAATTGTTAAAAATAAACATCTAACTGTTGCATCTTGTTGGTTTTCTCTCTCACTCCACAATTTGCTCACGATGCACGGTCACAGAAACCTAAAAATTTATATATTTATTGCTGAAATTATGTATTTGTTTCTATTCTCCCTTTCCACTTCCTTCTAGGAGCCCGTACGTTCCAACGCGTATGTATGTATAGCGGGCAACTTCTTTATCTTTCTTCTGTACAAGGTCGTCATCCTGTTCCTTTCCTTTTCTTCGTTTATACATTCTTCCTTAACTTAAATTCCTTTATATTTCCTTCTGCACTCTCTTCCTAACTGCAAATTATGCTACCGTTTTAGTTAAACGTTTAATCAATTCGAACGGAGAATTTTCGTGGTAAGTCGTAACTTCTTCTTGCAACACCGCTCGGCCATATGTGAACTTGTAAATTTGAAGCAATACTACACAATGTACATTACGTAAGTTTCAAAAACCAGTCGCTAGTTCACCTTGGTGTAGTTTATGGACGGAGGTGCCTAATGTTTGTGGGCCCTCAGTTACTAACCTGTGTACTTCATGTCGCTCTTCTCGTGTACAGAATTTTGAGGTGGGACCTACACTTTTGCTAAATTTATAACATACAGTACTTGCTAGGAATTATTTTCTAGGTCTAAAATGTTTAACGTAAGTTGGAACAAATTGAAAGTAAGAACAAGATAATTGCTGTAATAACGGGATGTGATTCATCACTTTAAACTTATTCTACAAAAATATTACGGTTTTACACTGTAAGCACAACCAATGAAGGTTAAAGCAGTTTAACATTACATGGGATCAAATCCTAAGGAAGCTTATGATTCAAGACATCTCAACTGGGTAAAATTTTGATACACTAGTAGGAATTTTTTTGACGTTTTGCTGACCGTGCATCTCAGTAATTAACCAACATGATGCACAAAACTTTTTATTTTACAGCAAGTTTATTTCATGCCTCTACATGTTTCGAGCACATGTGCTCATCATCATGATTCCAGGGGCTGTGTAATGCAATTTTGACCTCATAATGATGATGAGCACATGTGCTCGAAACATGTAGAGGCATGACATAAACTTATTGTAAAACAAAAATTTTGTGCATCGAGTTGGTTAATTACTGAGATAAAAAAAATATTAGGAATATTACTACTCTTCACGTCAAAGTAATTCAAGTGATAGGAAATACGTAATTTCGTGGCACATAACGAAGTAACATCACACTTCCATATTTATGACAAATATATCAAAAAATAACGCAACAAATTCCATTCCGTTCAGACTTGTATGACCAGTGTTATATTTTCTTGCAATTAAGGTATGGCAAAGCGTTTGAATTTCGTACCTTCATTTTATTTTCAACATCTTGTAGAACCCACCACTGAAAGCTCGTTATCTCGCGTCTACTTTGTTAGGTTTCTTTCTAATGAAGCGGCAAAATATTCCCTTTCCTTTTAATTAACTACAGTGCTCGATAGCCTGATCGTCAAAGCCTTTGTAGCAATACTACAGAAATACACATTCAACAACACTGGAAATTTTGGATAACAGGAAATAAAAACACTGTCACTTATATTGACTGCGATATGAGTCACGTATGCCGAATTGTTGACTAGTAAAGTACTGAGAGTTGCCTTTTAATATATTCAAAAAATATAGGGTTTCACTTTTCTTCTGCTGTTTGAAATTAATCTTAGGGAACATTAATCAAGGTAGTCTTCTTCCTACATGAAGAAGCACTGAAAGAGTTTCAAAAGCACGACTTTAAGGGCACACCCAAGCTTAAGCAATTTCAGACTTATGAGACTTCAAAAAGGAATATAAAATTGAAATTATAACATTTTGAAACATGCGACACATTTTTCCGTGTGGGAATGAAAACACAATAAGACTGAGTTGGAGGAAGAACACTAGTAGGTGATACACGTGGTGCGGATGTCAAATTGCGGCCGAATCAGGTTTCAGCGTGGAATTTGTATTTCCGCTGGATTTCCTTGTACGTACATGTTTAGTTGACCGTATTTACCTACACATACTCAAATCCAAATTGCACAAAACTCAACTTGCGCTGGACCTTCCAGAACGTAACCATCGCGTTTGTGTGTGTGTGTGTGTGTGTGTGTGTGTGTGTGACTACAAATAGAACAAATTGTGGTTTGTTCTTCATAAACGTGAAAACGGTAATACAACAAACTGCAATAGGTTTGGTGAAATGATGAGAGAACCAGTGCATGGACATAAACATGATGAATGAAGAATGTTCACTGACGCTTCGAAGTTATGTATAAAGCATAAAAGCACTTTATCACCATGATGATGGCTGTTTATGCTGTGCACATGAAGGAATCATGCGAAAATGCGAAAATTTTATTCACTTACCTATAATATAAATAATATTGTTAATAATATATGGGGATATGACAGTCATAGCTTTGCTACTCGGCACAGAGCTGTTTTCTCTTTCTGATGTGAAGTGGACAATAGCACAATTAGCAGTCACGACGCTATGATAAAATGGCCTCGCCCGAAGCAGCCCTTTCTTGGGCAAAAGTATACTACAAATGATCCATTCGTTTGCGCACAGAAAATATATTTCATTACTCATGACTTCAAACTTGAACTGATGACAAATTCTCTTCCAGTCGTCAGTCTGTCTAGACAGGTTTACGGCGTTTGTAGCAGAACTCCCATCGACCAGCAATGCAAAGTCAAAAGAAGAGAAGGAGCTCATGAACGACAGAAACATTAATAAATTCCTAGAAGGAACATATAACGCAGTGTGTGTAGCAGTAAATTGGTCGTTGAAAACTGATGTTCAACTAAACAGCTTCCAGTTACAGATAATAGATTCAGCAAATACCTGAAGTCTACGGAATGATGGTTTGCAATGCGTCACTGGAAATGCACTTCCTGCAAACTCACTTTATTCCTTCCAACACAAGCGACTGGCATGGTGAATTATTCCAAAAGGGTATTTCTCCCATGAAAAATGCTACCATGAGAAATTAAATCCAACTGTGTTGCCTGACTTCGGCTGGCAGGTTAAAAGTGAAAATATAGACACGTGAAGGTGTAAAACGATTCTGAACACCTCAAATACGAAAGTGTATTTCTCAAATCCATAATAAGAACTTGCAATGCAAAATTATAAAATGTTAATGTTAAAATAAATTCTTTTTTATTGCGTTTGTTCAGAATCCCTCTTAATAAGAGGAAAGGAAGTTTTACAAATCCAATTATTACACTAGTTTTGTAACACTACGGTAAGTAAAGTTGACTGAATTCAGGGATATTCCGAAATTTACTGCCTTCTTTCTGCAGAACCCTACGAGCTACGGAAATTTCATTTCCAGATTTGAAACAACTGGCTTAAAATCATAAACGGGACATAGATATCATTCAGGATGCAAAATAAGTAAGCTATTCTCTTCCAGTGTTGCTGTATGGAACGAAAATAAAGACAGATTTCTTACGAATGTCGGCTTAGTTTAAGTCGTACCTGAAGAGAAACGCTAAAAGCTCTATAGCATTGCCGACTATGTAAGACAATTCAATAACACCTTATTATTACAGAAATTACTTTTGATTTCAAGGTAAAGTAATTGTACAGAGTTTCAGATACACGTAAGTTTTTACTTGAAGCAATTCTACTGGTTAATTCTTCTAAGAATCGTAATTTTTAATTCGTTAAATTAACGTTTTTGAGCAAAGCCCGCTGATAGAAATCTAACTACCGAAGAGATTTTCTGTGTACTGTAAATACCCAAACTACGTTTCTGTACAAAGCTCTGAATACATTCACTTCCATATCTGCATTAGTAAGCTTTGTTTGGATTTCCACGTAACGTTTATGCTTCGTACACAGGATCCAATATCTGCTATACAGATCAGACAAAATAACTCCGAGCTGATTTCCATTTAATCCGATGCACATTGTAGTGACTCGCAGCGGGACTTTGCGTAATAGGCTGAGAATGGTTTCTAAATACAGATGTGTTTATAGATATACTACTAACATTTTCAATCGTAACAGTAGTACAAATCTATACTGTATTTAACTTCAATAACCTGTAGGTGATACAAACTTTTCGACAACAACAAAAAATGCGTAATTCACTAGCATTAAATATAAGCTGATATATTCACATAAGATGAAGTTTGGTTTCAGTTTGAAAACAGATAGTGAGATAAACTACCTTACTATAACAAATTACCGGGTAGCGCAGTCGGTATAGCGACTGCGCTACGGGCTGTACGGTCCGGGATCGAATCCAGTCTACAACGAGCAGGCAGGGAGAAAAGTTGTCGGTGCGTGTTGTAGTGTTTACGTTGCGAAGTGCAGTGAAAGTGTTTACAAAGTGTGGTGTAGTGCTTAAACAGGGCAAGTTTTGTAAGATCGACCATTGCAGAACGACAACATACAAGATTATGTATTTTTGACCCTACTAGTCCACGTATTTCAGCTTATGAAATACATGAATGTAATCATGACCAGCTACAGGTATCGGAACAATCGCTAACTATGATACAGATTGACGGGATAAAAGACACGTATTTCTGAATTTCGTAGATGACATACATACAGAATATTCTGCAGTCTACGAATAGGAGTGCTGAATACAGACATGTGACAGGGGAAATATCAATAGTTCATCTAGAGGTGGCCGGCATGGGAATGCGGCGTATTTGGATAGCCAACCTGCCCCTAGAAGTAACTTAAAGATCTATTCGAGCAGCATTAGCATCATATGGGGAACTTGTCTCGATCCAGGATGAAATATGGCCTAAGGCGTACCGTTACAAGGTAGCTAACGGGGTTAAAGTGATCATGATGAAACTGGCCGAACAACTTCCGTCGCAAATAAATATTGCAGGGCACAGAGCATTACCGTCTTATGACGGCCAGCCAGTTACATTTTACGGATGTGGAGAGAGTGGACATATAAATCAGGCATGCCCCAGAAGACGTGGTAGAGGTATGGTAACATCAGATTCGACCCCCAATACATGGGCCCATGTCGCGGCTAAAGGCGCCCACAACCGGCAGGACACTGTTGACAATCGAATTGAGGTGGTCCCCCAGAGCGCATCGCATGGCCAGGCATCGGGAATTTCCCCTACTGTCGACAAGCTGAAGCCCACAAACGCCCCACTAGATACTGGTGGGGAACAACAGGACCCCACCGAACAACGAAGGCATGATCTGATGCCCCAGGACGAGGACGCAAACCCAGTCGACTTCACAACCTGTACTGACCCCTAAAAAGTGATAACCGTGGATGCAGAAATGACGGCATTTGACGAAAGGACAGCCAGACAGACTGCGCGACCCCTGCATGCAAACACGCAGGGAGAAGGCGCCAGACAGGAAATTGTGACAGACGTCGAACGTACAGACGGGCTGGACAACGAGGATACAGTGCCCGCGGACGGGGCAACCAACCCTCCGGATGAAGACTCTAAAACGGACGATCCGGGACAAACCCCATCCTGAAATAAAAGGATAAAATTTAAAAAAAAAAGCGCTGGAATAATACGGGAAAGGACGAGGATTACAACGAGAGTAGCGCAACCAAATAAGGACAAAGTATAGAAACCATCGTCGACCCCTTGTTCACTCCTCTCCGCAGTTCGACCTGATGGCCTCAATCAAAATCGTCATTTTAAACATAAATGGCATGACATCTCCAACGAGAATAGCGATGCTCGACGCGTTACTCATGCGCCAAAAAATAGACATCCTACTAATAAAAGAGGTCACCTACCACGTTCTCGATGACTTCCAGGGATAAACCACACAATATAACATCGTCGCCAATAGAAGGGGTACCGCCACCGTCGCGAGGGATGGAATTAATCTAGGGAATATCTTATTGAGTTCGTCTGGGTGCACTATGGCAGCCAAATTCAGACACATCTAGATAATTAATGTGTACAACCCATCTGGCACGGCGATGAAGCAGGAACGCCAGCGTTTCTTCAATAGTGAACTGCCTTATCTGCTGACTGAAGAAACTGGCTATATATTACTGAGTGGGGAGTTCAGTTTTATATTGTAGGCTTCGGACACTACCGGCGGCTTCACCTGGAGCCGGGCATTAGCGGAATTGGTGCAAGGCCTAGCGTTAACAGAATGTGGCAAGGCAACCCCACACGCAAAGTTTACACCCACTATTCCGCGTCCGGAGCAGCAAGGATTGACCAATTTACGCCACATGAGAACTGCTCGAGAGGAAACTGGGTGTGGAGGCCACTGTAGCACCGTTTACTCATCACCTCGCCGTATGTCTACGAATATCAATTGACCAACCAATTATGCGGAGGGGACGCGGGCTATGGAAAATGGACAGCGCTGTAATAACTGAGAACGCATGCACGGAGAAGTTGAGAACTCTATGCAGGCAACTACAACGGCAGAAAGGGTACTTTCCTGACCTAACAATGTGGTGGGACCGCCTCTGTAAAAAGAAAATACGACAACTATACCAACGTGAACAAGCCGAGCGCCGAAGGGACCACTGCATGATGGAGAACCATTTATACGAGTGCACGTATGATATATTGCAAGTACCGGGCCCCAGCGACCAAACGCTAACTGCTTTAAACCATCTAAAAGCAAAAATTATGTGATAGTTTGCCTGCCGTAAGCGCAAGGGAACCAAACACCAGAAGACTACCGCCCCATCACACTCCTGAACTCTGACTACAAGATTCTTGCTCGGATTATCGCACAACGCCTGCGTCCAGTGTTGGCAGATCACCTAACGGAAACCAAATTCTGTGGGGTCCCTGGAAAAACGATCATTGACGCGGTGGAAACGGTACGTGACACCATCGCGTAAGCGGAAAGCAGGAGGATCCCTTTATGTGTGCCTACCCTTGATTTTAAAAATGCTTTCGATAGGATCGCCCACAACTACCTGTTTCAAACACTCCAGGGATACGGCGTTGGAAACGCCTTTATCGCCGGTATCAAGAGGATGTATGAAGGTGCTACGTCCTCAATTAAAATAAATGGCCAACAGTACGGACCCATACCAATTCGCTGCGCAGTGCGGCAGGAGTGTCCGATGAGTGTGGCCCTCTATGCTCTGTGTCTCCACCTATTCCTTCTCTTTCTGGACCTAAAACTACCAGGTATAAGAATAGGAGGCCGCAGACGCCACACATCAGTGGTGGCTTATGCCGATGACGTGACCATTTTTGTGACCTCTGCTGCTGACTTCACCATTAGAGAGGAAGCCATCCGCCTATATGAATGAGCATCAGGTGCCCGTCTCAACCCTCGAAAATCTAAGGCCCTCGCGGTAGGAAGCTGGTGTATACAGGAGACCGTCTTGGGGGTCGCATATCATCCCCATGTGACCATATTATGCGTCACTTTCTGGGGCACAATCGTGCAAACGATGAAAGACTCCTGGTCACGATTAACAGGGAAGGTACGAGCGCAGGCAAAGCGAGCCTACACTCGGGGCCCTTGCCTGGCAACACGGATGCGTTATGTCAACACTTTTCTCCTGTCTAAAAACTGGTATACCGCCCAAATATTGCCGGCCCCAAACATATACACATAACAACTGACAACCGCCATTACATGGTGTACCTGGAGAGGAACAGTCTTCCGAGTGTCTGTATCAACACTACAGCGACCGAAACAAATGGGAGGATGGGGGATGCCACATATTGAGGCGAGGTGTACGGCGCTTCTCCTATACCGTATGTACCTGCAAGGCCAACGGAGTGGAGCGGTGACTTCAGCATGGTTACAGACCTGGAACCTCACTGGCAGGCGGACAAACCCACCGCATGCCACAAAGGTCTCCACTAAACTAGCTTACCGGCATGTGTACGCCGTCAACATGGCTTAAATACGCCTCCTGAACAAGATTAGACCCCTCGATGCTTCCGCAGACTTATCTATGCCTCACTACACAGTACAGCATTAGCACTGAAAAGGGCACGGGACGTACGGATCATGACACAACACCCAACTACCCCGTGGTCTAAGGTGTGGTGGAACCTACATGCAGCATGGTCATCGGAGGAACTTAAAGCAGCCTGGTTTATGGTTATTCATTATCTCATAATGACCAACGACCGACTAGCCAAGATACAACGAAGTACCACGAACAATTGCCAACATTGCGGTCGAGTAGACACTCTGATTCACAGGCTGACTGAGTGTAGCGAAGGGGTCGACATTTGGAGGTGGATCCGTTCCAGAATAGCGATTATCCTTCGCATGGACCCGAAATACATTCTACCGGAGTGGACTGTCCGTCCGAGTTTTCACTTTTGGCCACCACAGAGGCACCGGGCAATTTTTTGTTTCTTCACCCACATGATATATTACCGTACACAACACTGGCACCGAATATCGACCATCGACTACGCTGATTTCATGAGGCGTGCCCGATGGAAAGCTTATCAAACAACTCGCCGGCGCGAAAAGGTTGGGAATTACTTGGAGATACTATAATCTCCGACACACATCAACTGGAGAAACTGTGTTCCCTCTAGCTGCAGGATAATTGAGTCTCATTACCATAACTGCAAGGACTCCTCCGACCGATGACGTTGCCAAACGGCGTTCTCCTAAAGGCCTAGAGTAACAAACGAACAATGCAATTCGAACACAAGGACAATAGTCCGTTAACAATACATTACTGAGATATCTTCCATATAGCCATTGTATTGTGTGTACTGAAGGATCAATAAGGTTGTAATTTTAAAAAAAAAACCGGTGGGGACGAGATTTTTCGTTCGTCCAGACCGGCTCTGGGGCCCACCCTGTCTCCTGTAAAGTTGGTACCGGGTCTTTCCCGGGGGTAAAGTTCGGCCGGGGTGTGCTGCTGACCACTCACCCCCTTCTAGTGCCGCGGTCATAGAATAGTAGAGCTATACCTCTACCCACCCTCTGGGACACACCGGGCCTGTAACGGGATCACTTTACCTTTACCTTTACCATAACAAATTAAATGTACAATGTCAATGTGTAATTTTACAATTAAAACGTTAAATACCCAGCAAGTTTCGATCTGTCATACGTCATCAAAAGGGTGACCATATATCGATCAATAAATACAAAACACGAAGCACAATAAAATTTCTAAAATTATACTACTACACCGTAGTGAGTGTTCTTCTCTTGCACATCGTACAGAAGTATAAAATGTGGGATGTAGATGACCCCATATAGCGACTCTGGGATCTGATTATTCAGCATCTCAGAGACAGCTTCTGTACAGAACGAAGTTGCGGCAAGCTTCGTCTCGAATCTTGGGTTCGCTTGCATCGCTGGTAACCGTTTGCCCCTAGACGGGGGTCATCAAAGCCCAGTAAACCGAAACTCTCGCCATTACAGCCCATCCGGACCTCAAGCTTCCATTCCACACCCTCACGTACTTCTATAATACTCATTTTAACATCATCCTACTGCGTAAGTAAATTTTCCCTAAGTAATGTCTTCATTTGGGCTTTCTTAGCAAAAAGGTTTGTGAACTTATTACCTTTCTGTGCGTGCTACATGTCCCGTCCATACCATCCACATTGATCTGATCACATTAGTAACATTTGGTTTGGTGAAGAAGAAAAGTTAAAAGCCCCCCATTAATCAGTTTAATTCACCTCGCTGTCACTTCCTATTTCTTAGTTCTATATAATTTACTCATCTTCCAAATTTTGTACAGCGACTCCATCAAATATTCCTGCTTTAAGAGTTGTGGTGCTTGACAAACAAGCACTTAAGACAACAAAGGCAAAAACATGTAAAATGTGGGGGAGAATTTATGACAGTTGGCGGTAACTCACGCTGGTCTCAGCGTCGGAAGGGGAGGGGAGTTATTACACTAGCAAGACACGACTGTCACGGGACACTCTCAGTAATAGCATACTACGGCCAAATTGGGTGTCAGGTGCTTTGTACGTGCAAAGTTTCCATTCAAGGTAATAATTTCACCACTTCTTTCAAACCACTCAAGAGTATGAATGTACGTTACCGTCACAGCAGGCTTCAGCATAACGAACTGTAATTCACTTACCTGCAACAAAACGAGGAAAGAACTTTAAGTGCACAAATTAATTAAAACGATATGTTTCACACATCAGTATAAATAGAAGCTCATCTGTCTTTGATATAAGAAATATGCCTAACTACAAATAAGGGTGCAGTCTTCTGACTGTTCCCGAATTGTAGCATCAGCTTATCTGAAAACACGATATCATCACCCAAAAGAGCAAAATACGAGTATAAAACTTCATCTATACGCAAAAGTTTAATTTCACGGGACTCCAGTATCTTGCATCAAGTACGAGAAATAGCAGTAGAAAGTAAACACGGTGTGGTGCAATATAATGCGAGGGTCGCGTTCCTAACGACCTCGCATATTTTGAGACTAATTTTCCTCACAGGAATAAATGTCAATAAAGGTAGATGCATTCTCGGAGCACATAAATCTACAAACACTCTACAGCATTTTACTGTTAAAAATGTCTTTGAAGTATAATATAAATAAATATATAAATTAACAATAGAAGTTAATTTTTTATTCGCATTATTTCACATTTTGCGCATAAAATTAGACTCCATTAATATGTTTCACATTGCACCATTTCGATCCGAAATTTCAAGTTCGCACTATTGACGTTGGTCGAATTAATTTTTAACCAACAGTATAATAAAAAACCAAATTCCGTAAAAAAAAAATCTGTTAATAAATTGGAACATACTGAAATAATGTTTTCATGATTTTCTACTAAGTACGTATTATTAAAAATGCAGGTAAAACCACAACTGTATTAACATTTCACTCTCCTTGCATATTATGGTATTCCGCCATCTTCATGTTTATAATAACTGGTGGAAAATTAAATGATCCTACTGTACACACACACACACACGTATATATATAGTATATAAATTTGAAATTACTTAAAATTATTACAATATACGCATTTCATATTACCAAAGTACACGAAATGTATGCTATTACTCTTTCTGTGTTTTTTTATTTTGCTGTTTCAATACGGCAGGCAAGCTTTATATTTCCTTCTGTGCTATGGGTTGTTCCGCACCGGGGTATTTTGATTTAGTTGCTCTCCCATTATAAATTCTGCGAATATAAGATAATTTTATTTGTGACGTTCCTTGTTTACACAACACAGCATCTTTTTAATTACACGCCGTATTTTATATCTTCGTTGCCACCTTCGTGTTTCGTCCTATCTACCACGTAGTATAACTTCTTACTACGTACATATCTTTCTGCCCATTCTTATATAATTAATACCTTATTACTGTTGCATGAGAACCTTAATTTTCTTTAAAGATTCTGTTTATGCTTTATATGTTTAATAGCCGGTAACAAATCTGTCGTAGAGCACGTTTGAAATGTGATGGCCCGCGCGCAGAAAACAGATTTGGTCTTTCAGCGAAACGGACGAGACCATTTAAATTGCCGGGGGGGGGGCCAGTTCAGTCGACTACTGGCACCCGAGGTGTGCTCATTATCGGTAGTAATGGTAGTAATGATGGATACACCATGTTCTGAGGTAGAGTGCAAGACTACTTGATACCCACTCCACTCGCATGTTTCCCCTTCACTTCCCCTGACGTGCGTCACCGTGTGCCATCAGGTTTCAACTGAGATCCACCTTACATGCAACTCAAGCTTCCGCATACCAAGCCTGGTTTTTCGGATGACGGAAATAAAAATGTCAGCAGTCCCGTTACAGGTAGCCTCTATCTGTTGGAATGGGGCACACGCAGTATTCAATGACCTGTCCGAATTTCGAAATAAAAACCTACAGCGTACAAGACACGTCTATTAACGTCCAGCAACCGAAAAACAATTTTGCGATTTTGACCTCCTGATGATGAGCACATGTGCTCGAAACATGTTGAGGCATGAAATAAAGTTATTGTAAAACAAAAATTCATGCATCAAGTTGGTTAATTACTGAGATATACTGAAATGCACGGTCAGCAAAACGTCAACATTTCAATTTAATTTGCATCACCTGTTACCTTTTTCATAAATTCATTACACAAAACACTTTTAAAGTTCGTATTCTATATAATGACGTTTATGTTTTAAACTCTGTAGTAATATTAACCCTAAAAACTGAACATAAGACAGAATAAACAGAACTACAAGAGCTTGGATGCAAAAACATTGATTAAAATTTGGAACATAAACTACTTAGAACTCTTGCTATTAAAAGGAAGAGCTGGTAATATTCTTCTTGGAAAACGTCCAACACATCGGCTCTCATTGCGGAAAAAATATCAGGGGCGCACACACTCGATTACCTCTCGTCTGCCTGGAAGGAAATACAAACATCAAGGTACAGCGACTGTGTTGGAATCAATTTATCCTGCGCCTACACTTGTATTGATATTACAATGTCAGCATTATTGAGTGCGCTCATCAATGCCCAAAGTTGAGGATCAATAAATACTTGCTGTGACTTAAAAAATGTGATACATAGATACAAATTTTCTAAAAAA
>Ga0136643_10012738_pt1 | contig 12544 bp, 9 predicted proteins | sample TergutLab28metaG_FD_96883 | JGI IMG/M metagenome (GOLD analysis project Ga0136643, IMG submission 96883) | Labiotermes labralis P1 segment gut microbial communities from Petit-Saut dam, French Guiana - Lab288 P1 (version 3) (version 3) | ecosystem: Host-associated > Arthropoda: Insects >...
ATCTTCGTGTCAGGATAGTCCCTTCGAATTGCCGCTGGACATATTGACAGATATCTTCGTGTCAGGATAGTCCCTTCGAATTGCCGCTGGACATATTGACAGATATCTTCGTGTCAGGATAGTTCCTTCGAATTGCCGCTGGACATATTGACAGATATCTTCGTGTCAGGATAATCCCTTCGAATTGCCGCTGGACATATTGACAAATATCTTTGTGTCAGGATAGTCCCTTCCAATTGCCGCTGGACATATTGACAAATATCTTAATTTCAACCGTACTATCTTAACAGCGGAATTCTCTAAAGGTCTGTGACAGTGGATGTTTCTTTATGGGACGATTACTTTGAACAATGTCCATTGTCTGAGACTTTTTTGATACACACGACATTTCAGTAGCTGACCGTGCATCTATCATCAGTTAAAAGGAAAAAAAATACAAACTCTATTCTGTTTTGTCCTTGAGAGATTGGTAATTCTCTCTACTCAACTTGAAGACGGAAGAAGAACAAGCTGCCGAAGCATCGTATATATCTCGTGCACCCCATAAAAAGGGCAACATCAGACGTATTATTTTTAAAGTTCACTGAGGAGAACTGGCCAAAGAAGAACGAAGATCATTCAAAGTAAAGCTTTTAATTTTTTTTAATTTTACCATGCTACGCCCAGTATCATCACGGCGGCCCATTCCGTTTTTCGCACAAGATTTGGACGGATGGACGGCTTACCTTTAAGAATCATAAGAAGACAATGGAAATGGAGGACCTTCCGTATTTATTGCTTTAATTACCCTCTACTCGATTTCACAACGTCCTTTTAAAAATATCAGTTGGTAATGATAGGCTTGGTCTCTTTACATGAGAGAAGTGTTTGTTAGTTACGAGTATTCAACGACGCTCTCAATAAATCGGACTCTATAACGATGAATTTGATCCCAGTAGCTGCGCGGTGTAAGGCGTAGGTCTGCGGCCTCTTGCTTCCTGGAATTGTGAGTTCGAATCCCTCCGGGAGCATGGAGGTCTGTCTGTTTTGAGAGTTGTGTGTTGTCAAGTTAAGGTCGCAACGTCGTGTGGATCACTCGTCCAGAGGAGTTCTACCGAGTGTGGGGTGTCTGAGTGTGATCGTGAAGCCTCGATAATGAGGAGGACCTGGCCCACAAGGGGCTGTTGCGGCATGAGGGGGGGGGGGGTGATATGACGATGAATGATAGGATGCAATTGCATAGCAATCAGGAAGGAAACGCTCGTGGCATAATTTGGCATGCCTTCCCCGCGGGTAACTGGAAGGGTTGAGGAAATATCCTTTGTCAGGGTAAGCCTTGTCCCAGGCGAGAGACTAATTTTTCGCCTCCAAAACAAAATTCAGGAAAACTTATGCTTGAGAGAACTTGCTGTTTTTGCTGCTAAACGTTTTATATTTATCTTGAGTCATTATATGATTATGCATCAGTTTCTAAAGATTTTCTGAATCGAATTTAAAGAACAAGATTGTGGTTTGAATGAGTGTTGACGGTGAGGATGTGTGACCCAGCAGTTGCAAAACGGCATTTTCGAGTGTTGAAGGCAGATATTTATGGAGGAAAGTGCGAATGTGTACACACACACACACACACACACACACACATATATATATATGTTTATGTGTGTGTACACATATGTGTGTGCGTGTGTGTGTGTGTACCATGACTGTAGAAATAATATAAGTGAGCTTTTGGAACCTAACACTACAGTAGTTAGATGCTGTGTTTTATTGTCCATATAATCCACGTAAGGAAAGTTTTAAGACTATTCTGTGCAGAAGCAAACAAACAGCTTTTACTTTTGTTGATACTGTTCATATACGTTGCCTTACGCACACTCCCATGGACAGAAAGTTGTGAGTCCCAAGGACATATCATATAAGGAACATACAAGGTGAACGAGCTGAAATTAATTTCTCACGCCTTCGTATTACCACATTAGTTACATGCTGGGCGTATCTCACCAAATGGTTTATTTGAACGTGTTTAAACTATCCAGTTTTACCAAACACACTTAATCCTCCTTTATAAACGATGTCTTGAAAATAATAACTTGAAATATGCAATCAAATAAGTGCGCAATATAAACAAATACACTACAACGTAGCTGAAGGGCTACTGTATATGTAGTGCACACTACCGTAATGTCTAAGCATTCATCTTTCAGTTTATTTTCGCTTCCTAAAATGCAATTTGGAAGTATTCTCTTCAAATAACAGACGGGAAGTACTATCATATGATATATAATGCAAGACAAAGCGAGGGTTAATTTGCCCCCTGTGCTGCATTAAGTACCACATGGGTGCAGCTCATCTCATTTTTAACATCAAAGCACGGTACAAGTAATGGCCAGCTGCACACATCAGCCACTTTGTGCGAAGGAAGAATCATCTCGTGGCATTGGGTAGAAGACCGTTTGGCCCCCAGAGCCGTTGTGCTCGGTGAAGAGAAAAATGTCTTCTCCCTGCCTACTATTGAACCTCTATTCCCAGATCGCCCAGCCCATACCCTAGTCGTTGTAAACACTGAAAAGAGTTCAGGGTAAACGAATTCATGTGCGATGAAAGTCGACCCTCTTCGCAAACATCAGATCAAGTCGCGGACAGAATTTCAAAAAATGTGAAGGTAAACTGGAAGTTTCGGGTGCTAATCCGGTTTGCATAACGCAAAACGAATTAACTGAAGAATAAGTAGTATCCGTGCCTTCGCCTGCAACACGGATACTACTCAAACCCAACAGCACCAAATCTCCAACACACAGCGAACCAAGAACAAAACGACTAATGTAGTAAATCAACAGCATAGTCGCAAGCTCCTGATGATGGATATATTAATGTCCGAAATATGTTGAGTACATAAGAAGTAAAATAAAATATCAAGTGACATCAAGCTGGCCTTTTATTCTTCAGCTATCACAATGATGCACGGTCCAATGAACATAAAAAAAAAAAAATAAATTTGCATTATTCAAAACTTGTAAGTGGCGGGGGGGGGGGAGGGGAAGGGGTTGGCAGTTCAAACAACTAAGTGTTGTCCCCACAGAAGACACGTAATTTTAAAAATGGGTAAGGGGCTACCGAGCCCTTTACCCTCAAAATAATTAAATAATTCTCCTCTTTATAGAAGTGGATATTGGCTTAGAAGGTCGTCGCTGGCTTGACAAATCACTTTCTGATCAGGTTTCATAGCGAATAACTGTTTCTTAGCATCAAACGGGAACATTAGGCACACCAGGTGAATATTCGAACTTATACGAAAGAAAGATTTTTATCAAAGGTCCTGAGATCGGTTCTACCGCTGCATTCTACCGCGAAACTTTCAACCTCAGTTTCCTGAAACCTGGAATTTTTAAAATGGTCTAGTGGTGCACCAAGGTACAGAATTATAGTAGAGAAATCTGATGGGAAAGTATTGCTTCAAGAAAGTAGACATAAATGTGAGGATAATATTAAATGACAGGCGATATGCGTATAAACGTAAATTTGAGTCGCGTTCGCGATGCCGTGAAAAGCAATAAGTATTTCGTATTCCGAGCAAGTGTCTGTAGACTTAGTTGTCCAGCATGTAATGCCCATGCACCATACTGTCGTCTGTAGCCTGTCTGGCTGTACCATATTTTTCCACATTCTCTCATAAACGGCACGATATTCCGAAAATAAGTTACAGAACACAAAACGTTTGTTTTGATTTTCAGTAGCGATTTGGTTGAAATATTTCTCGTTCTAAGAAGAATTAATTGAGATATTATCATAAAGGTGCACAGTTCTTCACGTTAAACAGCTGTTATTCTTGTCGTATTTTAGTGAAACTTGAATTTTCTCGGCAGACTTTCGGAAAATATTCAAATGCCAAATTTAATGAATGGTAGAAGTCGAGTTTCTCCGTGCGGACGGAAAGACAGACATGACAGAACTAATAATCGCTTTTCGCAATTTTGCGAACGCGGCTAATAAGGATCACGCAGAAGATCCCCAAGATCGGGAGCAAATTTTCTCCTCCATTCACACGATTCTGCCCAACATCTGTGTTTTATGTGCCCTGGAAGAACTGACAATGGTGGGAAGACCTCTACCAACTTTTGGATTTCGAAATTATCGGTTGCACGATCCTATATATGACAACATTACGGCACGTACCACAACCATAGGCAACAAACGGTGGTTTTCAAATGCAAGATCTGTTCCATCACAATGTATTGCAGCAGTTACTATGGACAAACAGGAATTCAGTCTATCGTCCACGTAAGAGACAAGAGTCATATCTTTTGTTAATACTTGACGCTTGTAATAATCCAATGGAGATCATCATCATCATCATCACTATCATCATCATCATCATCATCACTATCATCATCCCCCAAGTCTTGAAAAGTAATGAACGTCAGTTGCCAGACTAGTATACCTAAAGATGTCCTCCTACCTGCACACCCTTCTCGTAAATAAGCGGTTCACTAATGTGTCGTTCATTGGTGTGCGCCTGCATTATCTACCTCAGCCGTGCTCAAGATTGTCTGGATATGGAGTGCAGGACAATTGTTGGAGCATCTTCTAGGGCTGGGGTTTTTTTCCTATCCAAGTTCACTCTCCCTGAAATCCACCCATGGACCTCAGGTTAAGAACCGCTGTCCTAATGTGACTGATATGCGCTGCTTTTCAATGCGCCGCTCTACATAACTTACCTGAGATGTTTAACACAATTTCCATAAAGTAGGAGACCGATAATGATAGACTGGGTGTGTGAATGTTATTGACTCAACACACGACATGGTTTCTGTCTGTACTTGACAGATAAATTTAATCTCCAGAAAACCTCGACATTTACGTACTTCCCGCTATAAGCGATTTTCAGTGTGTGAAAGCTGATTTTATTCTTCAGAAAGTCTGGGTACTTGCTGAAATTTTCACAAGTACTGGCATGGAATGGGGGTACGCGGGGGCGCAGTTGGTTGATGCACTGCGCTACCAGCCGGAAGGTCACGGGTTTGATTCCCGATTGTGTCATTACCCTTCCGGCGCCACTGTGGCCCTGGGGTAGACTCAGACTCTAACAGAAATAAATACCAGGAATATTTCCTGGGGGTGTAAAGGCAGTCGATGCGTAAGACTGAATAGCTTACCACTTATTTGCCGACTATCTTGAAATATGGGAGCCTCAACCTCCTGGAGCCCTCAGAACCTGTCGAGGCTTGTACAGGCATTGTTTTACCTTTACTGGCAAGCAACACTACGTGAAATACGTCAGGATTTCTTTTACTTTGATGGGGAATTTTAGAGACTCATGTTTTGCCCACCATCTTAATCTCAGATACGCAGCATTTTTCGTACTGTGTTTCGAATGACTGCTATGTTTTCTGCTCATACCTGTAGCTAATGCGTTACCTTCCTTCCACGAAGTCCTAGGTTCAATCCCACTTCATTCTATGCGGTATTTATTGCGGTGGAATTTCCGCAGCACTTTTTCTAGTACTGAATTATCCTCTGAAGTTGTCACTGTGCACACAATGCAGGTATGTATGTGGCGCGGTCTCTTAACCTTAACACTAGCTGAAGGTGAGTGAAGAGCTTCATCACTTGCCGCTTTCGCCCTAGGGAAGGAGTTACAGGTAAGAACTGAGCAGGAGTCTGAGTGGTTCTGGGGCTGCTCTAGGCTCTTTCGGAAGGAGAGACATATCTTGGGGAAGTATCTTGCCCTTGGCACTAATTGAACTATGATTCCAATGTAGCCTAGACACTACGCTAATTGAGATATTCCGGTTCCGATATTATCAGCGGCTATAATAAATGTACCAAGAATTTGTGAAGTCATCGATAGTAGACACCAATTCAACACATGCAAATTGCGAAGTGAATTACTATATTAGAGACAGACACTTGTACAGTACTCAGGACCGGCCCGAGACATTTGGGTTGTCCAGGGAACGTTAATAATTTGACATCATTTAAAATCGACATTCTCTAGAACAAGGCTGGGGAACACTTTTGAGGGTGCGTGCCCAAATACCCCATAATCTTCGGAGAAATTCTTTGGAGTCTGGAAACCTAAATGTACTAGAACCATATTTACGATTATTCCAGCGTCGTATATGGCCCGCCGCCTACAGATTGGCCTCCTGGCAGCTCTCCGGTTGGCCTGCCACTTAGTCCGGCCCTGACTGTATTACATTACATATTAGTACATCTTCTGTGCAGTTACGCGTTGCACATTGTAACGTAATAAATTTGTAAGTATTTGTTGTTTTGACGGTCGGTATATCCATACCCACCAGTCCAATTTGTGAACAGGTAACGGCGGCGCTCTTGTGTGGTTTGAAAGTCTCTGAAGAACTATCGGCTGTGACGTAACGTGACGCCGTGTATTTGTTAGATTTGACGATGTTTTGAAGGAACGCGCTGACTTCATCTTCAAGACAGAAGAGGAGATACCAACGTTCCTCTCAGAAGACAATATTCTTGGTAATGATGACGTGATGTAGGTGATGGGAGATCTGACAACGTCGGTTTGCGATACCGTGAACTCGGGATTATCGACTTACCCACACGTGGCTGCTATAAACCTAATTACTTCTCTGTCGGTTCTTTCAGTGAACCCACCAATAGAATTACTTGTTATTTCGCTGCTGAAGTTTTCGGATATACTGCCGCCATTGTTTCGTTTATTATTTGCTGAAATGGCCGGCTGAGAAGGACAATTAATATGTATATATATATATATATTTGGGGGGGAGGGTGGGGGGTACAACTTCAAGGAAACGGAACGGGGCCGGCTGTGTTGTTTTCAATGGGTGTGAAGCTTCGTCTCTTACACTGAGGTAGGAACATAGATTTAGGTTTATCAAGGATAGGATGCTGAGGAAGATATTTTGTCCCCGTGAGGGACGAGGCAGCGGGGAGGTGGAGAAAACTACATAATGCGTAGCTTAATTATCTGAACTCCTCACACAATAATATTCGGGTGATCATATCTATTATAATGAGATGGGCGGGACATGTAGCACACATAGGGGAGAGGAGAGGTACATACATGGTTTTAATGGGGAGGCGTATGGAAATAATCATTTGGAAGAAATAGGTGTAGATGAGAGGATAATATTAAGATGGATCTTCAGGAAGTGGGATGAGGGCACAGACTAGATTGATCTGACTCAGGATAGGGACAGGTGGTGGGCGCTTGTGAATGCGGTAATGAACCTTCAGTTCCATAAAATGTTGGGAATTTCTTGGCTAGCTGAGGATGTGGTAGCTTCTCAAGAAGGACTCGTCTCAATGGAGTTGAAGTTGCTTCTACTCGATTTCTTAAGCTGTATGAGAACGCGTCCGGTTTGTATTCGTGGCTGCTGCCAGTTGATATTATGAAGGATTTCTGTAATTTCGCTGTGTCGTAGGTCAGATGAAGGCGAATGTGTTCATAAAGGGCCACTGACGCACGCTCACACACACACACACACACACACACATACATATATATATATATATATTTCCAATTTATAATTTTTTCTCGTCCACTGCATTCAGTAAATAGCCACAGCGTTTTATAGGTGGAACAGATATCTCATATCATCTTCTTGTCCTCGTCTTTATTGCTCCTCTGCTACGTCATTTTGTTCCTTTCCTTCTTTCTTCGTTTGTATTGCTCAGACGGTCTGTCGGCACCCTCTCACCGCGGAGGTCCGGATTCGGTTCGTTAACAGACCACGCATGGGTTTTGGTAGACAAAGTAACACCTGGGCAGGTTTCTCTGTACGTACTTTGATTTACCCACGCCAGTATCATTCCATTAGTGCTCCAAATAATACTTCATCTGCCACGGAAGCTATACAATCCCAGCAATTGACAACAAACTTAAATAAACCACTACTTCGCTTCTTAGTTGTCTGTCTTTCTCATTTTTATTTTTTCCATCTTTTATCTCTACTAAAACTTTTCAGATGCGTTGTACATTCGTTATTTTGCAGAACTTATCCCCAGTTTTCTATTTCAGTAAAATCTAGAATTAACTGAACTGCAGTTATTCTTAGCGAGGTCAGAATTCTCGTCGAGTATTTTCGTTTGCATTGTTATGTTCTCTGTGGGACCGGTTCTGTTATAGTTCCATGGAAACACCTGGCGAAGACACGCTATTACGCCATTGTAGATGTTTTCAGTAGCTGAACGATTACGACATAAAACATACGTAATGAGGAGTCCAATTAAGCAGCTGTGACGGAGCTCGTTTAAGGAGGAAACTAAAACCATTGCTTTTAAATTGGTTTGTTTTACTTTAGAAATGTTTGTACGAAAATAAGCCCTGTGTTTCTGATAGAGCAAGTACGTGATCGGCTTCGATAAATACCGGCTGGCTCATTTCTTTAGTCGAAATGCCATGTCCAAAGTCAGAGCTGGTTTTGGGTGCTGTAGTTAAGCCTTTAACACGTGTACTTAAATATATGTTGAGTAGGTCGTGTCTGTAATTCTGTCTGTCTGTAACTCTGTACTGTATCCCGCGTGAGTCTAAGATATTTTGGATTAGGGGCCATTCCACTTGCAGACGAGATAACTTCCTTGATTCTGGTGTTGTAACAGTTTTTATTTCAATGTTTCCCAACCCGATTTCCATGGAGGAACACCTAAAATAATTTTTCATATTCAGAGGAAATCCTACCTATGAAAACGTTTACAGACCAGAAAAGAAAGGGGCAAATTGTAGCTCACGGAATTACTCCAGTATTGCCTGTTGCTGGACAAAGATTTCCGCAATATTCCGTGGGATATTTGGAAAATTTTTGCGGTATTTCAAGGTGTTGATGTATTTATTGCACGATTTATCGCGGAGTCACTACTGATATTCTGCGGAACCGCTGAGTTCCCGGAACCCTCTTTGGGACACATTGGTCTACTGCATGTATCTCCAATACGGTTCCCACCAGGTTGTTCTATTATACGGCCCGCTGCCACATATACAAAATATACAATACAAATTTGGCATTAATTTAGACCGTTAGATATACCACGTACGGTTATTTTTCCACGCGCGGTCCATGAAAAAGCTCACAATAATGGGAATGAGTTTTAGTGACCAAAGTTGGACACCCATATCCGTATTATTGACAGTACGCGGTATAAAGTATATTTGTATCAGTCGCTGTGATAAGTGACAAATATTTTACTTAAGGGGGAATTTTCTGACTGTCTTGTTATTTGTGTCGATGCCAAGTTTAATTTTGATTTCATTTTAGGCATTTTGTCCTAAGTGCTTGATACTGTGATAACAGTGTTATGTCCGTGAGGGAATGTGCCATAAAATAGTTTTTTTCCACAGCATTCTAGCAGCGGCACTGTACTTTGGTTCCCCTCACCCTCCGCCGTTTTATTGCGAATTATCTGTGCCGATTTTACTCCTGCACCTAACAAAGTTAAATTTTATTTCTTTTTTCAAAATTTTCTGTGTGAATTTTCTCCGTATCTTGGCAGAACTTTTATTTTTGGTTTCACGAAACGCTTGTGTCCGGGTGGGGGTTGGGGACGGTTAGGGGGTTCCTGCAATAGTAAAACAAAGTGGGTAAAGAAATTAGACTATATTGTACTCGAATCCATATACATAACACCAGACTTAACAATTTTTAGTGTTTTACTTCCTGAAACGAATAACGTTTTTGTTTTCCTTTGAGCCCACATTATTAGTTTCCAAGCAATCAAGTTTACCAGACTGTTGGGCGGACACTGTGAAATACGTGGACCTATGAATCCTAGTTATGGTACGCTGGGGCGCAATTGGTTGAGGCACTGCGCTGCAAGCCGGAAAGCCACGGGTTCGATTCGTGACAGGGTTGTTAGTATTGTTTATTGACTTAATCCTTCAGGCCGCTGGGATCGACTCAGCCTCTAACAAAATTGAGTTCCAGGGGTATCTCTTGGGAGGTAAAGGCGGCCGGTACGTAGGGCTAACAACCATTCCACCTTCGTTTGCCAATTGTCTAGAAATTCTGGGATCCTCAGACTCCTGAAATCCTAATGGTCTCTCCAGGCTGCTATATGGATAGCTCCTAAGGATCCCAGCTACATTTTTATATCAGACTGACTGTTACTGTTATAGGCCTATATTCTAATTTGAATCTTATAATTAAAATTTATTGTAATCTAAAATATTAGCAGAAAATCAGTTAATAGAACAAAATGGGATCAGTATTTCTCTCTGCGTTGTAAGCTTATGAGTTGAGATAAAGCCAGTTATGAAACTGATGTCCACTTACTGCCTTCCTTTGGACGCTGTGCTTGGAAACATAAATTCTGAAAACACGCATGCGCTGTATTTATGGAGGACTTTGGTGTACTGAATGTTTTCCTTAAATTAATGAACAGGAACTGCGACTTCGTTTTGCCTGACAAGCTCCTTCAAATTTTAAAGAGCGCGTGTACTTTTATTTCTTTCGGGCCTACTTTTCTTACGTAAGAGTAAAGAATTTGTCAGTTATGTACGGTTTTGACAATCGCATGTTACAGGTAGGGTTAATCAGTTTGTGGATTATACTAAAAAAAAAGTAATTTTAGAAAGTTCACCAGTTCCCGTTCTGAGTTGAAAGGACATTATTTCGCAGAAAGATGGCCCGAATGTCTCCTTCTTTCGCTTTTTATTTGGTCGTTTGTGTTATTTTCATAAGGTGTTGTCTGAAATTTACTATTGACAGGGCGAAACAAAAACCTTCGCTAGTGTCCGCTCCGATATGTAAGTGATATATTTTGATTTTTGTCTTAGTTTTAGTTCTTCACGGTTATTCTTAGAAGTCATATTTTAACGTATATTTTGTGGTTTCTTTTTGTGACAAAACCTCATCCTGGGTAGTTTCATTTCCAGCTTCACAGAGAACAAAGTCTCAACACGTACAGTAAACAATCGATTATTAAGCACGTTGGTAAAACTGCGAAAAACGACTTTTAGTTTCGTCATGTCTGTCTGTCTGTCTGTCCGTCCCAATGGAACAATTCGGCTCCAACTGAACGTATTATCATGAATCTTATGCGTATTGGACCGTGCATCATCTTTATACTTGAATAAAGGTAGACCAAATTGATGTCACTTATTTTGACATAATAAAATAAGTGACATCGAGTAGGTCTACCTTTATTCAAGTATTATCACGAAATTTGGTATTGGAATATTTTTCGAAAATCTGCCCAGAAAATGGACGTTTCATTAATATCTAACTAGAATAAAGGCTACCTTACATGAAGAGGTACGTACATTTATGATAATGTCTCGCTTAATTCTTATTAGAATGAGAAATGTTTCAGATAAAAGATGTACAGGAAATCAAAACAGATTTTATGCCCATTAATTTTTTTTCGTCTTGATAATCGTGCCGTTTATGTCTTAATGTGGAAAGATGTGGTAGATCCAAAACAGGCCACAGATGACGATATGGCTCATGCCCTTTGCATACTGGATACCTAAGGCTACAGACACGCTCAGAATAAAACAAGTACTTATTTATCTTCCAATACAATAATGGTTGCAAAACGCACCTCCATGCTGCGTTTATACATCTTTTGCATCTCTTGTTACTGAACATTATTTGTTATCATTGATCGCTTAGATTATTACGAATTACCGTGTATTATCCGACAGTATCTTATACTGTGGATTGTTATCGATTACTCTAGGTTATTTTGACCCGGGTGTGACTTACGCCTTCGACCAAAGACCGCGGTGCAAGGTAGATGCTCAACTTTTCCTTGAACCATAATATTGAAGTGCTGGTCTGCGGCCTGTTTATCGGATTATTTTTTTTATCATAATAGGAAACCAAGCAGAATGCTGCTCTGACTATGCCATGTTGCACTATATGGTAGACGCTCAATTTTTTCTTCAGTTTCATATCATATCACAGATATCATATCACAGATAACCTGCTCTGTGTCAGCTATAATGTTGTTTCTTCACCATTTTATCGGTGTTATGACGTACAGTTGTGCTATGTTTTATTTTATGCTCGATGCTAAATTGTTGCTTCAGCCTGAGACACTCCTTAGCAGTAAACACTGATTCCGAACACTTTCTGCGGTTTTATACTATATCTCACAAGAACACGACGCCGCAACTATAGTTACATTGCAATCAGAGTGTAAGGGAACGTACCTCACACAAAACACAATCCGGCGACAATGATTACCATGGCCATTGGTGTTTTACTCAGTCAGTCAGTCAGTCACTAACTCATTCACTCACTCACACTAAAGGCATTATACAGGGCGAGTCTCTCGCTAGAGGCCCTAAACTATTGTCCATGTATACAGTCGAACAGCGCGGGTTTCTCTTTCGTAAATACTGGCAAACAGGTTCATTTAAAGCATGCCAGATGGCATTTCGAACGGAATTTGGTGAAAGACTTGCACCATCGAAGTGTTTCATCCAGAAATTGGTTAAAAAGTTAGAGACAAGAGGAAGCCGATCTAACGCCTGCCGACTTCTTTCTTTGGGGCTTATTGAAGGGCAAAGTGTACAAAAATACACCCCGCACAATCGAACAACTCAAAGACGCTATACGCCAAGAGATTC
>Ga0136643_10012740_pt1 | contig 12543 bp, 7 predicted proteins | sample TergutLab28metaG_FD_96883 | JGI IMG/M metagenome (GOLD analysis project Ga0136643, IMG submission 96883) | Labiotermes labralis P1 segment gut microbial communities from Petit-Saut dam, French Guiana - Lab288 P1 (version 3) (version 3) | ecosystem: Host-associated > Arthropoda: Insects >...
GGGGATCGAAACATGTAGGAGGAATATAAATATGTTTTAATGTGAAACTTAAAAATGTGATTTTAATGTTTTACGTATATTGTGCAATTTGTTGGTTTTAAACAAGCACTGATTCAGTACCTATATTTGTTGAATAAATATATAAAATGCAACTTTAGAGGTTAGCGGTGCGGTACGACCACTATAGTTGACATTAGACATCTAAAGGTTAAAGAGTCGGTTTTCCAGGGGTTCCTGGACGCAGTCATCTTTTTCTCGTTTCGCTTGCGATATCTTGCAAAGAACTGCTCTAGGCCACTCGCCAGTCCAATTGGGGGGGGGGGGCACACTGATAGCCACGTCCGCCCTGTGCCCATGAGTCGATCACTGATCTCTACACATCTGCATTTATGTGATCTTCTCTCCTCTGTCTTTCATAATGTCTGCATTTACGCCTCCAAAGACGGTCGGCTGTCGGCTGCTTACTGGAACGCCGACGAGCCGACAAGTTGCGGCTCAACAAGTGGCAATGAAGTGGTGCAGACCGCTGAAAGTGACAGTTGATGGCAGGTGTTTAGCAGTGCACTTGGAAAAGCGAAGTTAAGTACAAAAACCACGTAGTAATGAATGACGTTGAAAGGGAGGTATGTGAAGACTGTCTTCAGGAGTGTGACTCCGTACAGTTTGGTACACGCAGGCAACAGGTTCCAGGGTTGATAACGCTATACCAGACACAAACTTAACATTTACTGGAACTTATGGATGAAGAGCAGTACACATGTCCGTGTCCAGCCACGAGGGCGTAGAGGGGGAGCACAAGTACGGCTGCACTCATTCTTAACCTCGACACTTATCCGGTCACTGTACCCCAGGGTAAGAACACCGGTACGAACTGAGTAGGGGCCTGGGTGGGCCGCGGGGTCGATCTGGACGTTTTGAAGATTAGAAATATCTTTTGCTTTTGCCGAGATTCGAACCCTGGACCGTGCAGCCCGTAGACTAGACAATATACTGACTGAGCTATCCCGGCTCCTGAACTGAAGTTCCTTTACTTTATGCAACAAAGTCATCCTTCAGAGGCTAACAGTTCCTCAGCTTGTCACGAAAACTTCCTGCCTTTTTTTAACCCTAAAGATTCATTCCCGCGTTCACAACAGCCCGCCATTTGTCCTCATCCTAATGCACTCCCTCCCATCCTATTTCTGGAAGACCCATTTTAATATTATCTTACCATCTACAACTAGGTCTTCCGGATACAAATTGCGTAAAATGGAAAACTGCTGCTAAAGTCTACCGTGGCGATGCAGTACGCCCCCACATTACGGTGCTGACAGCTGTAGCCTTGCCATGTCGTCCGAGCGACACGTGGCTGATGGCACCTGACCGTCTCACGAACAGCACACTCCACATTGCAGCACACCAGTCGATCCCCACCAAGCATCGCCACACCGGTGCAGTCCCGCTGCACTAGCGGTGTTGTTGCACCAGCAGTTTCAGTCGCTTGACGACTGCTACGCAACAGAGTATTAACGCGACGCTACCGGAGGTCGCGAGGGACCGTAACACGAACATCCTAGGTCTACAGATGGCAGCCACCAGCCCCCCCCCCCCTCGCGGTTCTTGAGGCCTGTCGCCACGGTTATATTATGACAGAAAACAAACGAAGACAACTGTCATATGATTTATTCTCCACAATCAGTAATCATAGTCATGGCAGAGACACGAACTTCTGAGGTGAAGCAACACCAGGAACGTACGATCATGGACGCGTATGGCAACAGGTGTTCGTAAGATGTGCCACATTTGTTAAGGTGGCTTTTCTGAACAATTATGAGAACAATATGGTCGCACGAAAATTTGACCTAGCTTTCGCTCTACTGGTGACATTGGGGAGACACTCGAGCAAAGCAGCAAGTGGCACCGACAGCGACCATGAACAGCACGCATTTTGAGGCGATTCTACGAATGCGACTTGGATGGGTGGGACCCATATCGTATATGAATATAACATAGGGACTGCAGCCACACGGCGGGGTGCCGCAGTAACCTTTCGCAGCCCTGTCGTCACTACACGCAGCCACGCGGCGGGGTGCCGCAGTAACCTTCCGCAGCCCTGTCGCCACTACACGCAGCCACACGGCGGGGTGCCGCAGTAACCTTTCGCAGCCCTGTCGTCACTACACGCAGCCACGCGTTGGGTGCCGCAGTAACCTCCCGCAGCCCTGTCGCCACTACATGCAGCCATACGGCGGGGGTGCCGCAGTAACCTTCCGCAGCCCTGTCGCCACTACACGCAGCCACACGGCGGGGTGCCGCAGTAACCTTCCGCAGCCCTGTCGCCATTACACGCAGACACACGCTCCGTCCGTCCAAACAGGGTACTGACGTGTTTTGTGTGGCTCACAGCAGACAGTGAGACAGGACTGCTTCTGTGGAGAATGAGTGTTTACTGAGAGGTACGAACTAAACCTGTAAGTGCAGTTCACGTAACATTACGACTTCAGGAATGGGCAGCTTTATGCTTTCCTGCTGTTTTTGGTCAGCAGTTCATCGAAAGGTGGGCTCGCTAACGAAAAACGAATCGAAAAGGTTGTGGAAGGAAGCGGTCGTGGCCTAAGTGTCGTACAACTCTGGAGCTTGTCATAACGGACTAAGGACAGTTGATGTTTTAGCCGAGGCATGAACGTGGATCTCATGAATACGAAGTAGGCCTATCAGTGACACCAACCTGACCGCCATACATCTCGCAAACACGAAACATCAGTGTTGCCAACTTGACCGCCATATACCTCACGAATACGAAGCGTCAGTGCTACCAACTTGGCCGCCATATATCACTGCAAAGTCTGCCCTAGTTAGGCCCAACACTGACGGTGGAGTTATGACACCGCACTTCAAGTCTGCCCAGCAGTCTACAGTTTTCACTCGGTTGGGCCGGCATCTCATTTTAGGAACACCGTGTAACCGACCAGTAGCCGCCCGGTGTCACAACCGAGAAGCAAAGCAGGACCTGCTGTTGGTGCAGTCCTATGGCCGTAAGGCTGTGCTGAACAGCACAACGGGTGGCCGCTTGATAAATGGCGTTCACACTTACTGGTGGTTATGATGGTAATGACTCAGGCGGAGGTATGGCTCCACTCATTCTAGAGCTCGATAGTATATGGGAGTGGTCACCTCACGCCCCGGCCGCTTTACCCCGGTGAAAGATTGCCCCTTCACCAACGGAACATTAGGCTGGACTTTTGCAGAACAGAAATGTCTACTGTCGTTTCCCGGAATCAAACCCCGGATCGACTAGCCTCTATATCGACTGAGCTATCCCGGTCCACAACGAAAAGTTAATAATGACGGAGAAGAAGCCTTCTTGATAAACACAGTGTCACTCGCCTACTCCAGACACCGTGTGGCCTTCATAAAACTCGTAGGGCTATCACAGCGTCCACCCACAGCCAGCAGCCGGTCTTTATCCTGAGAAAAATTAGTCTCAACCACCATCACGTTTCATCAAAACACACTTTAATGTTATTACCGCCTCTGGTATCTGCAGTTCTGATTTTACAATTCACATTCTGTGCAAAATTTGAAATCTGACATGTATTTATAACCCCCCCCCCGGCCCGCCCGCCCGCATGCGCTACAGCCCTTCATCTTAATGTTGTTTGTTGAACAGCACCAATCATGAAGCTCTACCTTACACGGTCTTCTCCATTCTCCTGCTACTCCCACACATTTTAATCATTTCCCTCTTAACACGCAAGACAAAGCTGCTGAGTACATTCAAGAAACTGGTTTCATGAAATTCGTTGAATGCAGGGTAAACTGCTGAAACTCAGTGCACGCATACTGTCTTGTTCCCATCGGAAATCAAAGCGCTAGTTTCATACAACTGTAGTGTCACGTTACATTCAACTACCGTCTTGAAACCAGTGTGTACGAAGTGCGCACCGCCAGAGTTTGATATCAGCTCGATGCTCTGTTTTGTGCACAGCAAATTGCTGTCCGTGTTCACAGTCAGCTGTGACAGCACCTCGCACAGCCCACATGCCAGACCGATCACCCTTGTTGTACCTCTTGTACATCTGTCCGTGCAGGGCAGATAGGCACGTCGCGGAAACTACTCCCGACTTGTCGACTGCTCCACTTCTTTAAAATTATGTTTTAGAAATGGTTGTTTATTTATTTGTATGTTATATAACGTCAGTGTCGATACGGCAGCTTGTAACGGCAGGAAAATATTGAACCGAAAGCATGTGGTAACAGAAAGCGGTCTAAAGTGGACTAAAGTAAAATACAGGGACATCATTTTGTATGATAACTGTCACTATTCACTTCCCGTCTGTTAGCTGACTTATGAAATTTCAGTGTTTAATACACAGCGTGTTTGTTTGATGCAACGAGTGTGTGCGAGCTGAAGGCATCATGTCCGGCATCTCCTTTAAATGTGGAGATTAATAACCTAACATTAACGCAACACATTAAACTAAAACGCGTGGACCCCGACTCAAAGCAAAACGGAATAGCGGCGAGCGATACGCTGCCTGCCGTCACATGAAACGGTCTGCGTGAAGAGTGAAGCGAGTTGTCAGATAAAATAATGCGCCTGTGCTATCCTGTCACCTGGATGGATGCATTGAAAGAAAAAAAAAATAAACACAAAGAGCTGTACTCGGGATAATCACTGTCTCCAGAGAGTGTTTCCTTCTTCAGGTGACTCAATAAAAGCGACGAATCCTACTCCGCCGTTCTACGTGACACCGTCACTGCCAATCTCAAACACCGTATTAGGCTTTTTGTATCTTGTCACGTGGTACAGAAAACAAACACAGGGCCCGAAACTACCTGATTTGAAGAAACAATGCGTAAAAAAGAAGGGACGATAAACAGTCAGCTGTGCAGTTTGTCTCACGTTACTGGCTGCCTGCAGTGAACGCTCTAAAAGCTGCGTTGACGAGCCATACCAACACTAATATTGCCAGATCTGATAGCGGAAGGTCCTTACCTTTCAATTATGAACTCGTCCGTTCAACTTTATACTTTGCCTATGAGGGCTTTACCGGTAAAACCAGGGGGTGTGTATAGAATATGTTTCTGAGGGTCGACGCGTCGTGACGCCAGCGTCGACCGGTATAAAGGGCGGGATAGGCGTAGTCCTGGGAACATTCGCTGTCAACTGAACGGACGCACGTCGGACGCTGCTGTTAAAAACTGCCGCTAAGTTTGACGCCCGGCGCTCACAGCGTAGGTATTTTGTTACTGTTATTGTGCGATCGGCGCCGTCGCCGTCGCCGCCGCCGCCGCCCGCAGACAGCATCACACAGCGCCTAACACGACAGAGCTAAGGTAAGACATATTTATGGAAATTTTATTTACTGCCTTAAGATTCGCTAATTAGGAAATACAAGCACCGCACTTGCAGCCACAGTGCGAAATGGAATAAATATCGACAGACGGTGCATTATTGTATTTGTGTGCACACAGTGTGTCCACATGTTCGTCACACGTGGCAGAACTGGTTTAATAATAATAATAATAATAATAGTAATTATTATTATAGATGGCAACTGAACGCCGTGTATGTAGCACCATTTGTATTACCCACAGCAGGTAATGTCCCGCCCCCGCCCCCCCCCTCCAAAAAGCATACGACTGCTGTAAAGTGCTCAGTCTTCGACCTTGTCTATATATTTTAATGTGAAAAGCAGCGATACTGAACGAATGACGTGCAGTGAGGAAGTTTCGGCAGGACGGTGAGAAAGAAGTGCTGGGTCAGTGAGTTTATTATTATTATTATTTCCCCGAACTCACGCCAGCAAAACCGGCCGGAGTTCGGGGAAATAATAATAATAATAATAATAATAATAATAATGCCGACTCAGCAGCAGCAGCAGCAGCGTGGTGTGAAACCGGAACCTGTTAAGATCGTTTCTCACATACATCTTGACGCTCTACCGAACTTCTGAAATTCTTAAGATAAAACTGAAGGTTTGTTCGGTCACAATCTGAAGGGTACAGTGAGAAGTGCATTCGTGTAACTTTAGACGTTCTATGAAATACAAAAAAAAAAAGGCACTCACAATAAATATCGGTTTCAAAATAATATTAACATTTCGTAAGCCTTGAAACGCCCAGTGTCGTGAATAGAAAATTTGAGTGATTGGTTGTGTATGTAGATCGGTGTGTGTGTGCGAGGGACTCGCTGTCAGTGGTTAAGTGTATGAGTGGTCCAGTGTTGGCAAGTGTGAGGCTGGAGCACGAGGGACGCGGTGTGTGTGTGTGTGTGTGTGTGTGTGTACGTGCGTGTCTATGCGTGCGTGCGTGCTTTTCGTGTCTGTGCGTGTGTGTGTGTGTGCGTGACTCCGCAGGTGCTGGGCCGACCGGACTGCTGAATATTACCGGTCAGGGGTTTGAACCATGTCAGTCCCTTGTGCCAGTCGGTCAGGAAGCCGGTCTTTCATCTCGACAGGCTAAACTGACAGCCAAAGAAACGTCAGAGCGGTTCTATTGGACACAGCGTACTGCTGGACATCCTGTGAACCGCCGTTTGTTCTGGCACTTGACCGGCCGTCAGTTTTGTGTACAGCAGATGTGTTGATTGGCTGTTTGGTGGAAATACGAATAATGACGATGACACAGATGATGATAATGATGACGATGATGATATGAAATGGAGTTAAATAAGGGGGGGGCATAACCGGGGGGGGGGGGGGGGTTGAAACCAGCACGAACACAAAAATGTACACGAATGACACAAACAAACAAACAAACAAACAACAAACAGTCAAGTGTCAGGAAGAACTCAACACCTGTTGCAGTATTTACAAGTTCAAATGAAATTCTAATGCAAAAACAAGACTCAGCATTTAGTGAGCTACCAAATTCAGGTAAAATATAAAATTTGTTTTAAAACAGCCATTGAACAGTGTTCTGACCACATCTACATTTTGCACACCCAGTGCACAGCTTTTACGCATCTAGCCGCCGTACAGTTCGTGGGGAGTCTCTAACACTGTGTACTCAAACACGGGAGTCCAATTTTGCCACATTTTTTTAGTCTAGACTCGTGAATATGTGACCAACAGGTAGTCACGAAACGTCGGTAAGGAACTGTCACTACGCGCCGCGTAAGAGCCCAGAAGAGCGCAGTTGTCGAGTTAAGTCTTGTTCAAAATAAATTAGTTTTCCCTACAACGGCCTGGAGAGGTCGAGGCTTCCAGGATTTCTATACAATCCTCACAAGAAGGCGGGTTTTGAACCCTGCGCACCGGCCGCCTTTACCCCCAAAAGACATTCCTGGTACTGATTTCTGTTAGAGGCTGAGTCGACCCCAGGGCCATAGTGCGGCCGGAAGGATTAAGTGAATGAAAAATCCCAATGACAACCGTCGGGAATCGAACCCGCGACCTTCCGGTTTGTAGCGCAGTGCCTCAAGCAACTGCACCACCGCGTGCGCCGTTTTTCAATCAGTAGGGATGTTAATTAAAGGTATCAAGATAATGTCTTCTCACTTGAAGGCTGTAAATCTTCAGGTGCTGCAGTGAGTGGCCGGGCATAACTACATCAGTCAGGGCACAAGAAACGGTTCTGATAGACACAAAGATGCAAATGTCCGTTGGATAGGTTCCAGCTGTTTGGTGTCTGGAGATGTGACAGAGTTGCAAGCAACTGCGGCTTGTTCCAGCTTGGGTCTAATTAAGGTGAAGCACAAAAGTAATAAGCAATCAAGTGCAGCGAAATAATATGTTACAGCAGTTCGAACGAGGTCCAATAGTTTGACTGACTGATGAAAAATATTACGGACATTTTCGTTTAATGTACTGGCCTGTCTGCAGTCACGAGTACAGGCAGACTAGCACTCAGCTGCCACCTGTACACACCACACCACAACACACCGCACCACACAACACATATCACACTACACAACACTCTACACACCACACCACACACATCACACTACACAACTCCACACCACACATCACATCATACAACACACCACACTACACAACACACCACACCACACAACACACATCATACAACACAACACACCACACCACACCACACAACACACCCCATAATACAACACACCACACCACACAACACAACACACCCCATAATACAACACAACACACCACACCACACAGCACACCCCATAATACAACACACCACATCACACAACCGGTCAAACAGTGACACGGTTCGCGTTGCACCGACAACTGCAGTACGTGTTCGGATGAACACTGCTAAGGTTCAGAGGAATATCGGCTCTAACTGCACGATACATGTTTGAATGTGTTATATTGAAACGTTTCACCACGTCACTTGTACACTACGTGCACAGTACAGCGGCAAATACACATATTTTGTACATATCGGACCGGTATTACGTGCAGAGTTGGTTCACTGGTCTGTGTGAACGGCACAGGTGTAGTCCTTTCTACTGTAATGGTTTGTATCTTGGTATGTACCGTACTGTCTGGGGATGGCACTTGTGGCTGTGAAGTGACTGTTATGTCACTGTGAGGGCATTCTGTTGGTACTTACAAGGAAAATATCGATTCAAAATGCGCGGAGTACACAGTTTTTAAAATACAATAAACATATCGGTAAGATACAGTTTTGAATACATTACCACTCCCAAGTGTGAGAGTGAAAGTTAGCAGCACGCATACAATCGATATCGAATGGCATCGGAGTGCCATCGCACCTGAACTGACAACATGACCAACTCTGATATCCGCAAAAAGACTTCTGCAATACTTACCATCGGCACAGATCTGTTGTACAGCAACGCGGCAGCCACCTAGTGCCAGCATACTGAACAGGCTACAGGCTGCACGGTCTAGTGTTAGACTCCCGGCAGGGACCAGAGACTTCTGGGTTCGTAGGCCCATCCCGCCTCCTCTTCAACCCGTACCGGGTTCTTTCCTCCCTGGGAGTAAAGCGGAGAGAGTTTGATGTTGACCACTGACGTCCATCTAGTGCCGAGGTTAAAGCTGAGAGGAGCTGCACCTCTGCTCCCCCTATATTCACTTTAATAACAGCGATAACTCACGCTGGTAACCCGATCTAAAGCCTGCTCACTCAAGGCCCAGTGTGCACTACTGCAGCTGCCTTACCGAAGGGTCCGATAGCCACAGTACCGCTCACAGCGCCCTCACAGCATGTGCACGGACTGTTCTCCGCCGTCTCGAACTGCTGACCACGTGGTTCACTCACTCCGCTCTGGCCCAGCCATGTTTGCTGTATGTATCCGTACTTACAGCGACAAATCTGCATATCGTGCATAGCAATACGACAGTCTGCAGCTACAGACACTGCACGGTCGGTAACACCCGTGGTTCGTACCGTGGAGGGCCAGTTTCCAAATATGGGACCGGGTACTCCACAAGGACCGACAGTCTCCGTTGTTTTTCTTTGCATAATCTTCCGTGACGCATGTTGGGACAGTGCCCTGTGAGGCGTACTCTGCACAAGGTGCAAGAAAACACCGTGGCCGTGCATTATGACGTCACGCCAGTACCGACGACCCGACACTGGCCACTGTCAGTCATGGCAGTATGATGTCACAGCGATGCTAGCGCCAGTACGGAAAGGCAGGAACTATGGTAACCACACGGAGAATGGTTGTTCTGAGAGCCCTACATTCTGAGGAAGCAATGAAAAATTCATATGAGCCCCCCTCCCCCCTCAAAAAAATGGAGGTGCGGTCCGTAAACTTTACTAAACTGATGACGTGGCTAGGCTGTTGGATGAAGTGCTCAGCCCTGCTGCAGACTGCGCCGTCCAGTCGAATGACTTGCGAAAGCAATTAATTTGAACGCTTTGTTTATTCAGCACTGCATATCCATGTTTGTCAGTTGTTTTGTTTCAACAAATCAATTAACCAAACTTTCTGCTGGACCATCATGCAGTATCAGTCCATGAACATTACGAGGCACAACGCTGACACCGCTAACCCTTCCTAACTGTACGTACCGCCTTACGTACCGTTCTGTGCTGTATGTATAGTACTGTACCGTTGTGTAGTGTATGTGCAGTACTGTACAATAACGTAGCCTCCATCCCACAAATCCCTGCGCAATCCATATCCTTATTACCAACCAGAAGAATCAGGAAAGTATGTGGTTAGGGTGGCTTCCGAATGTACAAATTGCGTATATTTTGCGAAAATTTGCTGGCTCAAAAGGTACCGGAAAGGATGAAGAAATAACTGCGATATCATGAACCTAACTTTTTTTTCGAAGCAAGAACAGCAGGTTACAATAGCGGCGGCATATTGCCTGCGATGTCCACAGTGGCTATAAAATCAATTCTAACATTTTTTTTCCTGTGGCGCTGCGGCCCAATGCGGGCCGTGGCCGATTCATTATTGATATTTATAGATCACACATGACGCACCGCACTCGATAGGACTCCTCTGGACGAATGATAAGCTCGTCGTAGAGTCCTCTAATTGACAACACATACCCCCGGCGGGATTCGAACCCACAATCCCAGCAAGCGAGAGGTCGCAGACCCTCGCCTTGGACCGCTCGGCCAACAATATCGGCTAATTCCGACATGTCAGATGATACTTACTTATCACACAGTACAATGCAAGTCACCGACTGATGACGTTCTGTAAGGAAATATTTGACCGTCCATCAGCTTACATCGCACTTTAATCAAATTATTCAGATCTCGGTTACAAAAACCAGCCAGTTAATGCTGTATAGGGAAATAATGGCTGTCTGTTTTGAGATCCACACAAAACACATAAATACAGTGGGTGGGCAGAACGTGGGATTTGTGAGTGTTAAACTTGGTGGTACGTATAGTGACCGCTGGGCTTTAACGGGCTAAGCAAATCAAAATGAGCATGCAAGCAGTGGCAAACAGCGAGGTGAAGGAGTCCTTACAGAAGGTGAGTGATCTGATTTTTGCGTGATAAGTGTCAAGAGGGAATAGCTGATCGGTAATCAGGACCGCCATGTAGCCCCCTGCTACATACAGCGTGACAAACAGAACCGTAAGCCATTAGGTTACGGCAGTTAACAGGCTCTGCCACATGATGTCGTTTTTGCGTGATTTTCAGTCCGCTGACCGCCAATTTGTGTCAGAAATACCAGCCGTACAAATAAATCGCTTGGTATTATGTTTCACACATAAAATTTGGGGCGTAATCACATTCTTTCCTGCGCTTTCAGAGTTTTGTTTTGTCCTCTTGCAAATAGGCTATCTGTCCATCTTGTGCCGCGATGCGGACTGCACAACGCTGCTACGTTCCCACATCAGCAACTGTCATGGCAGGTCTTTTCTTTTCAAGCGACCAGACGTGAGCAGCTGCAATTAACTTCACTAGCATCGACAGTTGTTAAGACGAGTGACACAGTTCTCACAGCGGTCCGCGCTGTTGCTGGGTATCTGTGTCCGGGTACGGCAACTGCACAGTGCGGACGCGGTGTGAAGGCTGGACTGCACGCTGGAAGTCAGCGTGCATGCGGAAGGTCCTGCGACCGGCCAACTAGATCAGGGTTTCCGTGGTTGACTTCGGTCGTAGAGAAAATGCTGAGTTGGTACTCAATCCAATGTACGTACGTATGTACGTGTGTGTGTGTGTGTATGTATATATGTATGTACGTACGTACGCACCTGCAATTCGCCAGTTCACTACCACCTGCAGTTCGCCAGTTCATTACCACCTGCTGGTAGCGCATGAGAAACTTGGAGATTTGCCGCTGCTGACGGTGTACGTTGTGAAATATATTTCTTGTTAACTTCTGAAACTGCACAATTCTTTTCTGTATACCCTGTATTACTGCAACCGTACGAAGGCTTTCGGTTTGCTACAAGCCACGCTGCCTAGCTGATTAACTGCGAGCAAAACTCTATACCGAATTCTCTGGTAAATTGTCTAACACGTTGTTCTTATGCGTCATTCAACGATGCCATCGGTTATTAACGTCACAATGCGTCGGTAATTGATGAATGGATTAGTATGGTAAACTGGTGGAATGACAATTTGTCCACCACAAATCCCACACTTACTGGTCTAGGATCGAACCCGGCATCTGGATGCACCTCACCTTACCTTCATGTGCTGCACACACACACACACACAGCACTACATAGCACATTGGATACACTTAGCCTAGCCTAGCCTAGCCTAGCACAGCCTAGCCTAACCTAACTTAACCTTCACAAGCCGCACACACAGCATTACATAAACACTGGATACACCTAGCCTAGCCTAACCTAACCCAACCTTCAAGTTGTGCTGCACACACAGCACTACATACAACACTCAATACACCTAACCTAACCTAAACTAACCTTCACGTGCTTCACACACAGCACTACATACAACACTGGATACACCTAGTCTAGCCTAACCTAACCTAACCCAAACTTCACGAGCCGCACACTCAGCACTACATACAACACTGGATACACCTAGCCTAACCCAACCCAACCTAACCTAACCTTCACGTTGTGCTGCACACTCAGCCCTACATACAACACTGGATACACCTAGCCTAACCCCACCCAACCTAACCTAACCTAAACTAAACTTCACGCGCCGCACAC
>Ga0136643_10012743_pt1 | contig 12542 bp, 2 predicted proteins | sample TergutLab28metaG_FD_96883 | JGI IMG/M metagenome (GOLD analysis project Ga0136643, IMG submission 96883) | Labiotermes labralis P1 segment gut microbial communities from Petit-Saut dam, French Guiana - Lab288 P1 (version 3) (version 3) | ecosystem: Host-associated > Arthropoda: Insects >...
AAACCCCTCACCACAAATTTTCTTTCTTTTAATAAAATTTTTTTACCAAAAAATTAAAAAAAACAATTTATTTTGGGGGGGGGGGGGGGGAAACTTTATTAAACATAAAATGTCGTTTTGGTTTTAAAATTTCGTATATACCAAGAAAATGCAACATAAATAGCGCACATAAACTTCGCCTAGTGACGTAAATCTTAAAAAGTAGACATGGAACATAACGAAGAAGGACGTCAAGTAATTCAGAAACTAAAACAAGTATAGAAGTAACACACGTAACTTGTCTAAACACTAACACAAAAACATCTACTGCTGCCATAACAAACTAAAATTTGGGTTTTAAAAAGCATTTACTACAGCTCACAACTGCATCAGGCAAAGAAGTACTCGAGTTAATATGAGGTAACAACTTTTTAACAGCTTTTGCTTACAACAAGAAGGCATTCAGGAAGAAAACAACAAACGGAAAATATATATTTAAAAAAACATTTTAATCACTACAAACGATTTACTACGACTTACACAATTTGTGAGATTATGGCGGTAAGACTGACGTATGGCATGTGTTGACGGGACTGATAAAATTGGTTGTGGGTGACCGCAATACGAATGTTAATTTTAATACGATATACTACAGAGGGACGAATTTTACAATTGTTTTTTTACTTTCTTTACAAATTTTGTCTGAAACGTTTCTCATTCAAAGAAGAATTCAGCGAGATTCCGTCACAAATGCACATGGGTCCCCGTCTAAGGTACCCCTGTTCTTTCCAGATATTAACCAAACTCGAACCTTCTTGGCATATTTTAGAAAAATAATCAAATGTCATGAAAATCCGTCCACGCACAGCCGACTTGTTCCAAGCGGATGGACATACAGACATGAATCTAACAGTCGCCTACCGCAATTTTGCGACAGCGTCTAAAAACTTCGGTAATTATGCTAGAAATACTAGCCACCACCGTTAAGAATGAAGTCCCCTGGGCGATCAGGAGCCTGTGATTTGTGCACCCCTCACGATAATGATCATAATTATAACACCCTCTAGTCACTAGTCACTGTAACAGCAAGGAGCAAACTGTTGGTGACTAAGTTAATCCGATCCAGTGACCAACCACCAAGCATGAGTCACACTGCACTTCATCGCTTGTGCTACCTGGCCGTATCATTACCGTAGGCTTGTGCAAGAGGAAGGGGAGTTACGAGTGCTGCCCGGGAAAGCAATCGGGTGGTCTGCAGTTCGCGCACTGACATGACATTGCGTGACGTCTCGCAAGACTATTAGCGCGTTTCCGAAGAGAAAGTAAATAGCGACACAAACTAGATGCTAAAAGAAGCAAGAACACAAGGACTTGACGCAGCAACAAAACACTAAAATACGGCTAAGGGAACCTATGGCGCGCGTGTCCAAAATGGCACGTGGAAATATTTCTTTGGTACGCGGCATTCATTGCTGTCCTAATTCATTTCTTTAGCCCGACCAGAACCTCTACATTGTGAAGAGTATGTGCACATATGTACATACCCGCCTGCAAAGAGACTGTATATGAACTACCGCTGCTATCAAATAACACTGCGAATGAAAAATGTTTACACAAATCGGGAGCGGTGCGAAGTGTTGACGGGATATTTATCACTGCGGCCTCGGCCTAGCGGTGACTGGGCGAATATGTGACAGTGGACAAAATGTTCTACAATCTTCTTTTCAAACAGGAAATAGGAGCAAACCCAGTTACATCTTAATTTTCTTCCTGATCGCCTTCCTCTAGGAGGCCTTTATTAGAAATACAATATAATTATACTGTAAATTAATTATACGATTATAAGTGTTAATAATAACGCAATAATTAATAGTAATTGTGGAAGGCTCCAAGACATTACTTTGCTCTTAAAAATTCCCATTTGCACGCGAAAAAAATTCTTCGAAATTAATAGACAGTGTGGGCACGCGCCGTAAAGAAGTTCGCCAGCCCTGAACTTGACATCCAGCAACCGTCTAAAACCAAAATGATCTACTAAAGACTTCAGTGAGAGCTGTTTCGAAACGACAAACAATATCTGAATATCTAACGGAGGTCATTATGAAGAATAGTGAGATGTGACACCGTGCGTTCTGGAAGAAAATTAATAACGGTTCGGACAAAGTTAATAGTATCACTTTCGGGACATCAAATACGGGCGCAAGAGATTTCTACATGAAGTAGTAAGTTTCTACCAGACTATACGGTACCACATTCTAGAACACAGCATCTTTAGAAGATTATGTTTTAAAATCTTCAGGGCCAAACAGAAGGCAACAACAGATTTCAGACTGTAAAGAAATCAGTCACTAAACTGTGTACAGTCACTAAACTGTGTACAGAACAACAGGGCTTGAGTCAGAGCTGTAAAGCTGTAAGAACCATCTTCTTGAGAGGAGACCTGGCGGTTCGGTTTTATGACAAAGAATTCTGAGACCTGCCATCGACAGCCCCTGTTACAAGTCAGGTAAGGGTCGGCAACAAATCTTCAAGGCCCTAAGCCACGTCGCAATCACTAAGTGCTGAAATTTCATCAGTTCGAACAAAAATTTTTACACTTGACAGTGGTCGATCGGCACACACTACATCCCTGAGCATGCGCAGCAGTTTCTGAAAACAAAGTTAAATCTCCGCGAACAGAATTCCACCTAAGATATCGGGTGACAGAAGCAGAAAAGGAAATGGAATTTTAAGGCGCTCTACTATTAGAGGGCGAGTGCGAAATGCTGCTTTTAAATTAACATTATAATGAAGACTATCCGGCTCTGACCGAACGTTCGCTAAACGGAAGTTATATGAAACTCGTAGAGAGGCAATTACACGAAGTCTCGATGAAGATAAAATTACAGTTCTACCTAATAATTAAGGAAATGAAACTTGAAGACCAAAAAGCTATAATTAAAACTAAAGACAATTTAGGCAAAGAACAAAAAAAAGGGGGGGGGGATAATGAAAGAAAGGAGAGGGTGAGAATAAAGAAAGTTAGAAATAAAAATGTAGCAAATGAAATAAGTTGTTTCACGACGCTGTTAACTGCGCAGATTATTACCGTGTCCAACGATAAATCGACGAAGGAGTACGGAGCACTGCTGCAATGACACCTACCTCGGTGACACTCTGATCTCCACAAAACTAACACGGACTGATCTAGGTTCGAAACCCAACCTCCGCGGTGAGAGGTCGGTGATTGATCGCCTCAACAAGGAACGGTCCAAGCAAATGGATAAAATCAAGAATGAGAATTGCATTCATATACATGCACATACACCTAAATTTACACAAGCGCATTACATTAAATACACGGCGTATACATGTGTGTGTGTGTTTAACAGCGCACGAGAAAACACACACACACACACACACACACAAGTCACAGTCACATATATTCACATACAGCAGGCATGCACGTCTGTCGCTATACACAGAGAATACGTACAGTACCAGTAAGACATTACATATAATCGGAATTAGCAACTGTGTGAAGTTTGCTTTGTTGTTCCCTTGTTCTACAGAAGATTCCCTGCCCCATCCCTGACAGGATCAGAGCAATCTCCGAGAAACCATTCCAGTAAATCCTGTTGGTGTGTCTGCGGTTCATTACCGTCACCAGAAGACCCCGCCTACGGAAACGAAGCTTACGCTAATGACGAAATAATTAAATCGTCTCTCCAAGCACCAACCTTTCGAAAGCACTGAAACAGGCTACGCCGACAGTGAACTGCCACGCCACCAGCCGCATCTCTTAAAACCTCACACGTTCTCCTTAACACTTGATTCAACACTTGTGCTTTTTCGTACTCAGACCCATGGGACTAACGTCAGATTATATATGGGCCACCAGTAGGATAACAAACATGGGTTTGAAAAAATAAAAATTATCCTATATTACACTGATATGTAGCCCATCAGAACGTACCGAACACGGGCATTTACGACAGTTCCGCACCATTGCTTCGTTTTTGAAATATGTAAGTTAAAACCTATCTCCGGACACAGGCTATCCTGACTGTGGCCTTTCGTGATTTTCCTCAATCGTCAAAGGCTAAAGCCGCGATAGGCGACGACCGCTTCTTCGTACATTCTTTCCAATCGCTGTTCACTAATCATTCCATCATTCGATGCTATGCGGTCTGAGGTACGGGCTACGTCGAGGAGAAAACACAAACAAATTACATGTAATCGAATTCAATGAAAAATGAACGCTTTAAAGTACGCTGCTTGCTATATGCACAACTTCCTGCAATGTAGAAGAACCCTGACTTTTGCTCCAAGAGCGTATTTATGGGTGTAACACAATTCCTGAAACAAACAGCGACAATTTCTACAAAGAATACGACCGGTTTGTATCGCAATGGGGACCAAGTGTGTTTTCCGTAAGATTATACTATGTACACGAGCTTCAGGCTTCTAAGGGAGAGAATATCGCCGCTCTGGTTCGCGCGTTTCAAACTAAGCTGTTCCGTGGCCTAGCTGGACGAACGGCCGGAAGCACAATAGTATCGTTTGGACACACGGACTCCCGCTAATCCTATCAACAAGATTGATGAAACCCCACAGTAAACATCAATTGTGAGCTCAGCGCTCTTTATTCGCACATTTACAATTCACTGCCCTGGCTCAATGCAGGTGACACTCACAGCTATGCTCTGCGGTCCTTCTTTTCCGCACAGTGGGGTGACAAGTAGAATTTCTTTCCAGCACTTTATTTGAAAACGAAATATGGTAGAAGTTTTTGCCCTGCTTTGGTACAAGTAGCCATAAGTAACTAGAACAGCAATCGAAATGTAAGCACTTGACTCAGGAGGGCAAATTTTCGACAGTGCGTCTTGAATGAGGGCAAACACAACCAGGGAAGGGCGAGAAAAGTTCAAACGATGTCATGGGGTTTTGCGACTTAAATCGCAATGATGTCAATTGCTGCCTTATTCATTACGCCTTTTGGACTGCACATATTCCTTCTGTTGAACCATGGACGACTATCAAACGAGAATTACGGACGTGGAAGAAAATGTGAGGGTTTAATTTATGGCCCTAAAGGGATTTCAGCATATAATCCCTACATTCGAGCGGTAGAAAAAAAAACGCTTTAACGCACGGCCACTGAGATCGAAGAATACAGCACTACGTACACTTTGTTCGTTTGGTATAACTGCAGAAAACCACGACCTCCGAGATACCAAGAAATGAAACTAAATCACTCTACCGCAGCACCTGGTTAATGACTGTTCCACACCTCAATTTCCATGTATTCTTCCTTCAAATGATACGGGCATAAAGGCTAATGGTTAAGATCTTCGCAAAAGAATCTCCCTCAGAGACATAATTGCCAGTTACTGAACTGGTTATATGAACAGTATCGCGTGGGCTAGCAGCCTACAGAACGGATGACGATGGTTCCAAACACAAAAGAGAAACGGACAATCCTAAGGCTCGATTTCTTTTTTGTATTTCGACGCGACTTATGGCAGAATCGAGACCGATCTGGCTACTACTGTTTTCAATTAACCACGTACTAATTTGCATTCCTTGCACACCACACAGCAGCTGTAGAGCTAACACAATTGAAGTCAATAATCAGCCTCTTGGTCTCAGCTAGTATCGTATAATTGGATTAATGCAAATGACCTAATAGTCAATTTCCCGTAATACGAACACATTACCCATTACTTAAGTAAAAAACGAACTCAATTAAGGTCCTGGAAACAGAACAGGTAGCTCAACAACGCAGTCTACAAAAAATCGGAACTGACCCCATCCCATACAGTTCACATTCTCACGGACTACATTTACATTTCAATACTACACTTTCTTGTGTCCACTCGGAATGAAGTCACTTTAGTAGGAGTTTTTTCAACAAAATTCTGTGCGTATTTCTTGTTTCCTTTATTTACTCCACTCTACTTTCCTTCACGTAACTATCCTCGGGATTACTGGCGAGCTGTCAATTTGAAATTCATCCACTATCTCCATGTAATTCCTCAGTCTATAGGTAAAAGCATAATTCAGAACAAATCTACCGCCAGATTCCAACACGGATACTTATTTACGGTTGCAGCAGCGCTCGTGCCTCTCAAGTGCGACCAAATTGTCGGAAAATAGAAATGGAAAGTGCTGACTGACAGCATCCGTGTCAAACTGCAGAGCTGGACAATCGCCAGTTTTACTAGTATCCAACTGTGCGACTGTTACATCGGTAGGCGTATAGAGTCAAACGTCCAACTGACACTAACAGCTTATAAGACGGGAAACAGGACATCTCAGACAACAGGGTGGCTACGCCACGGATTGGACAATCTGGGTTAGATCGCCGGCAAGGTTGGGACTTTCTTCTTTGCCACCGCAACCACGTCACCCAGCCAACCTCCAGTTCGTACCTTGGCACAAGTCATGTGCGTGACGCTTCCACAGCGTGAAGTTCATTACTCTTCAACCTCTACTCTCGAGGTAAGAATACGAGGCACTACACCTACGAATCTCCACACAACTCGATGGAGTGATTCTTAAATAAATTCTGGCACGACTTCACCATTTCTGTAAAAATGTATTATATACCTGTTTAATCTTCGAAGCGAAAATTTACTTTTCTGGAACTAATAAGATGACGCCCCATCGCGTATAATAACCATATATGGATATGTACACGCAATCAAGGAAGAGGAAAAAATAAACATTCGTGGTAACATATCTTCCAGAGTGTGACGCCGTACAATCTGATAGCTATTCCTCCCAAATTATGCAGCGCCATATCCCAAACGACAGCAGTGTTTACTGTTCACTAACAGGGAAACTTCTTCAAATCTCACGCATACATATACTGACTTAACACTCTGCGAGTTAAGATACGTGCTTAATGCATATCGTGTCTGTTCGCCTGGCCTTACAAAAGCAAACATTTCCCAGCTGCAACAGCCTATATCCCAGGCAAGATAAGTTATACCATGCCTCGTTGCTAAAAACGCGAAGCCCGACGAGTCTCAGCCTCAGCGTCGGTGTCAGATGGTGTGAACATGTGTCAAATAGCAGATATACGCGTTCTTAAGGTATCGGGATTGAGAACTTTGCAAGTTACTAATAACCGACGGCCGGCCACGCGTAATTCGATGTACGCCCAATCTGCATCTCCCAAAACTGACGAACAACACACAAAATGGAATACCACAGTTTGTACCTTAACAATACGATCATTTTACAGCATGTAGCTCTGTCGTGGCCTTCCTTGACAGACCTTTATTTTAAGAAAAACAATTTGAGTTCAGCTTCATGTGAAGTTGGGGTTATAACTTATAATTCAATAAAAACCCCAACCTCGACAGACAGATTTATGTCCCTAACAACCGCACCCCCCCTTCTACAAATCACACAAGTAGAAAGAAATGTTGGTAATCATCGATTAGCCTAAACGGCGTCACATCCCAGAAGACGCCAGTCTTAACATTCACAGCTGTATGGACCTCCAATTTCAAACCTGTTCTTGTATGTTTGTATATGGCCTACGTTCTCTCTTGTAGTAGAGTTTCTGTTGGATATAAGGGACATTTAATACACTTCAATGCAGATCTAATTTTACTTCACATTGAGTGGATAATTATTCACAAAAGAAGAACTGTCCGAATTGTATTCGTATTCCACACAATCCAAATAATAATATCCAAACTAAATAATTTTCAAATATCAGAATATTGGAATACGGACGTATCTAATTATAGGACGGTCGAATTATCAACGTCTCTTTTGTCGCAAGTCGATAGCTGTAACACTACTAACCGAGCTGCACTCAAAACGTAAACATTACTCTATGCTCGTAATCTCCGCTTCTCAGAAGTCTCCACTGATGTCACTCCATTGACAGCTAAGAGGGGGTGTGTGCAAGCTAGCGTATCGCTTTCAATTAGGCTAACTGACTGATGTGTGTATATCAATGAAAGACCTTTCTAACATACAGCAACCGCTTAATGATTTGGATGGTGTAAATTAATTGAATATGATTACAGAGACAGACCAGCACCCAGTAGGGTATGATGTAATGTAATGTAATTTTCCAAGGGCAAGACTGTCACTTGCTCCTGAGACAAGTCTTCCCTCAAAAAACGTCCGATGTTGCGACCCTGTAAAAGCGTCTCTCTCTTTACTTTTCTTCCATTTTCGTGCCGGAATATCTGTTGACCTTATAAAAGGGCTGTTGTGCATCCTAACGTTTCCTGTGTACCACTGCCACTGTCTTCGCAATTCCTGTGCATCCATCACAATGGCCTTGGCAAGGCTCTGTCCCCTGACACTTATTTACCTTCTTCGCCATCTGCCCTACTCGCCGGAAAGACACGGCTTAACCTGCCTTGCAAACCTTGCATTAACAAACGCCGTGCTCACATGAAAACGGTGGGCCTTACGCCGTCAGTAGTGGTTAAGGCGAGAAGCTGACCACGGTACCTCCATCTAGCGAGAAATTTAAGAAAGCGCGGGAATATACGTCCATCGCCCCACATGCTCTATGACGCCATGCTTAAGTACAGGAGCAACATTACCATGAAACTCATTTCCATTCAAGCACACGTAAGTACGTGGAAACACAGCAAACCGACATACAAAAGACGCCTGTAACAGAATTTCTTCTTGGACAATATGCAGTCTGAAGGTTTACATTGTATGGAAAGGTACACGGCGTCACATGCCAGGAAACTTTACGTTTTATTGCGTGAAAATGTACAGTGTCGTACTGCCACATTAAACACAAGGGGTGAGCTTCCGTATGTCTTATTCAAGTCCACTGTAAGAAAGTAAAATTGTATCATCCAACAAACGAATTGCCCTACTGAAGGCTGTTGACACCAGGCGGAAAGGTTCTTCATAAAGAAGTTTAAATTTAGCAAAATATGCTGACAGTCCAAAACAGAAACGAGCACAGCCTGCTGCCGACACCATTACGTCAATCATCTAATTTGCCAGAATAAATGCATGCGTATAGGAAGCAATGCTAAATATTACATTGCAAAAGAAATAATCTAATATTATATAAAATTAATACATATAGTGGTTAATAATGCAGGCTAATTACTACAATTTATACCAACGAATGCACACAAGTGTATTAGACATACAATAACAGTATAAAAATCACAGTACATCTAATACAATTGTGTGCATTCGTTGGTTTAAATTATAGTAAGTGAATGATAACGCATGGAATGGAGAATGTGAAATCCAGGTTAACACTATAAATTCGAATAATTCACTTTTATTTATTAGATACGGAAGAGAGATTGGAACCTGAAAATTGTTTTGGTTTTCAAGTAAACGGATACAGGTATGTACGATGCGTGACAGATATTTATTACGCCATTTTTTTTTGTGTATAAATATATGATAGAAGAAGAAAAGACATGGCAGTCAATAACCAAACAAGGAACAACACTTAATGACATTTACACAATTGTCTACAGCTCCACAATATCAAATTTAATTAAAATTCGTTAAAACAAACTGTTCATGTTGCAAAGTACATAAAAGAGATATATATTCACAAAATGAACTTAAAATTATATTAATACATTTAGTTACTGCAGCACAACATGACATCCTCTGTTAAAATTGTGCTTCTTACGATCCGTGACCGATACCAACAACATCTTACTTCAAGTGAAACGCCACAGATGAACGTCCGTCATTAAGAGCTGGGGAAAATTCCAGCACTTTGGGAGCATATTTTAAATCGTCGCAACAAAACAAAATATTACACAGTAATCACGCTGAAACTCCACATCCTACCAAAGCTAAACACAAACCTACAGAACACGGCTGATACGCATGACAGTAACGGCATGCAATGGACCCTTTCAGCTGAATTCATTCAATTTATTTAGCAGTTCACCTACACAATTTCGTTCATATTACGTGTGCAGCATGAAATGAATTCCTTGGGACAAATACGATTTTCCTGGAAGAAAACTAATTACCTGCTACACAGCACCCAACACAGGGTAATAAACAAGACCCCAACGCAGTGTCGTCCAGTCCTGTGGTTGTATTTATGCAATTATTCTGTTACTTCTCTCTGCAACTACATACAATATTAAATGTGGTCAGCAGCCCACAGTGTTTTCGTCCTCCATTTTTAACGACGTTCCGAAATATTCGAAAGAGAGAAACGCCAAGTTGCAATGGAGGGCGCACGCCCCTCCGTTGCAACTTCTGCATCATTTGGCCTATTTTTATACACGCTTATTTCGTAATTCCCTACGATCAGTAACAACAACATGGCAGACACCGCGATTTAGAGGCCGGAGGAGCACAACCGCCACGTTATAAAGAGCCCTCAACAGGTTTATCGTTAAGACATGTCATAAATATACTCAGTTTTCTTTGGGTTCGCAAAGCAAAATAACGTCACGGCGCTGTGAGACAGTCTACCTTAGGTTTCTTGTCATGGCGATAATTAGAGCAAGGCACATCAAATCGTGCACATACCTACACATTACGCACGCGATATCGTGTATATGTCAACAATTGCGGCGATGCAAGGCACTGAGGTAACAGTCAAAAAATAGACGTGCACAGAATATTCAGTTAAGTAGCAAGTTATCCACACAAAAAAAGTAACATCACCTGTGACAGGCGGGTAGGACCGAAACGTTTTGCAATAGGGAGGCCCTTGCTTATTTAAAACAAATGTGTCAGTAACATGATTACCGATTAGCCTGCCAACAGGCGGGGTATAACTGCCAAAATGTGGTGTTTATCAACCAAACCTGGTAGTAGCCAAAGTTACGAGGTATAATGAATGAACTAATATCACTAACTTCAGGGGATCATTGCAATATGAGGGTTAAAACCCACACAGTGCAGGTATACTGTATACAGAGTGGTTCATAAGTTAATTGCAGCCAATAATAGAATTATTTACAGTATGTTGCACAGAGAACATAAAATACAAATAACTCCCATCTGTGCCATTACAGAGTCACTATGACGTCTAAGTATCATACAGTCAGCAGCCAGTCCAGTTAACCTACACCTACCGCACGCACAGTGCCCAATTAGCGTATGGATTCATTCTACATACACGTTTTGTCAAGTAGCTCAGTGCGCACCGATATCGGGAATTCAACGACTTTCATAATGTGACTTATCCGGTCTGATAAAATCGAAACGCATGATGACAAGAACAGTAGAATAAGTTCTTGTGTCGGTAACATTCTAAACTTCTATTCGAACAAGCCCCGTTCGAATCTTTGCTAGGCATCGGTTGCTCTAACCAACGTTTCCGTGCCCTTCCTCAGTGTCTAAGCAAAAATCAGGTACCGGTGTACGCCACTACGGCCTCCTGCCACTTCATGCCCAATTCCTTAATCACCTGTCTTCCTACCAACCGATGTCACTGTCTGCGACACAGACGGTGTCCCGAAATAAACAAGCAAGCAAGTAATAAATAAAGAGTGACACCTGCTTTACGACATACTTAATCTTCCTAGCACAATAATACCTACCCAAGTAAAGCTCCGTACAATAAAACATAAAAAAGTGGTGCTCTCTCCTCTGTTATGTTACAGGTGAATGCGGACATGGCAACAATTCAAGGACAATGAATGGTGTGAATATTTGTCTTCCAACGGGAGAAATGCCAATTTTTCACTACATTAATTCAGTGGCCAGTGGCCAGTGGGTCTATTAATTCTCTGACGGCAGTCACATTCATAGCACCATACATTATAGGCCAATGCAAAGACACAACGTACAGTATACTGCGTACATCCATTCGAGAATGCGCTAATGAAAACACTGTGACGTAACTGGCCGACGGGAAAACTTAAATATTTAGAATTTTCATAATTAGTGCACTCTTTACAAAATACTGCTACGGAAATGAAATCGATGGGCACGAAATGGGTGGGGAATACAGCACGAATTGAGAGATGAAAAAAGGACTGGAAAATATGGTGATGAATGTGAAGAGAAAAGGATTACTTCAGTGATATAGTTACAGACGGAAGAACAAAAAATGAATCGTAAACAAACAAGGTGTCTGGGTCTTAAATGGATTGCAATGTCCCAGGACAAAGTCCATTAACGGGCCATAGTGAAAATGACAATGGAAATTTTGTTTTCACAGAAGGCGGGAAACGTCTGGACAGGTGTGCGACTATCAACTTGTCGAGAAAGTTCTAATGAATGTAGTTCGTTAAAGGCCTACTAGCTGCACAGAAAACACCCTGTAAGTTAGCTGTTCGACAACCCACACATATGAGAATGTAAAAAGGCAAAGCAGTCCCGTTACAGGCCTGGAGTGACCGAGAGGGTTCCAGGAAGTTAAGGTTCCCAGATTTCATGACAACGGCACAGGATGAAGGTAAGGTTGTAAGCCTTACGCACCGACCGCCTTTACCCCCCAGGAAATGCTCATGGTACTCATTTCTGTTAGAGGCTGAGTCAACCCCAGGGCCATAGTGTGATGGGAAGAATTTTATGTCAATGAAAAATTCCAATGACACCAGCTGGGATCGAACCAGCGACCTCCAGATTTGTAGCACAGC
>Ga0136643_10012744_pt1 | contig 12542 bp, 3 predicted proteins | sample TergutLab28metaG_FD_96883 | JGI IMG/M metagenome (GOLD analysis project Ga0136643, IMG submission 96883) | Labiotermes labralis P1 segment gut microbial communities from Petit-Saut dam, French Guiana - Lab288 P1 (version 3) (version 3) | ecosystem: Host-associated > Arthropoda: Insects >...
AAAAAAACAAATATTGCGCAATATGGTTTAAAGATGCAGTAAATTTTCTTATTGCTTAAGTATATAAAATAAATTTCCAGGGGCGTTCGCGTACGCGCATTCGCTTTTTGGCAAAGCAGGGTTTTATAATAGTTTCAATAGTACAAAAAGACCCCAACTTGCGACTCTACAGCTGTCATAGACGGACAGAAAGAAAAGTGGTCATGTTAATTAGCGAATTTTTGTACCGTATCCTTGGATCGGGACGCAAACGGTAGAAGGGTGAAGGTATTGAACCAAGAAAGGAGGCAGCAAATTTCAGAGCAGGGCAGATCAATGAATTGACCAACAATTAATTGAACAGATGTGGATGTACTAAGATCTTTCGTGATTATGGATGGCTGTTTAGTGTAATGGTGTGAACATGATTATGGGATTATGGGATGGCAGATTGGTTGCTATATGTATGTAGATATATGCAGAGAGGGATTACAGACAGCGCGCAAACAGTTTCCATATGCAAATATGGCCACAGGCAGAGCGAGCCAAGTGACCACAAGTGAAGGGGCATGAAACGGGGCAAGCATGGGGAGATGACAAATGTTTACGACGTTTCGGTCGGGAGAAGCGAACAGAATATTTGGGAGGATAACATTAAAATGAATCTAAAATAAAAGGTCGCAGGAATGTGCCAATAAGATAGACGATTGATAGGCTGAATGTGGTGGGGAAAGAGCAATTCAGGCCTTGTCGGGAATCGAATCCAAGTCTTCCGTCCCTATGATATTCACTCTACTGACCGAAATGCGAAATGCGTCAACCAAAAATAGACCATAATTATTCAGTACTGTGACCCTGTAAACTGGGAGGGGCTAAGAACATGTAAGGCCAAAATTTAGCTTCATTGAGTTTTCTGAAGTTGCCACTGCGGTGAGTGTAAAGACTTCCGTCTCGTGAAGTGTGACGCCGTGTAGTTTGTTACATAAGTACTAGCGTTTTCGAGGAATTTCCTGTCTTCATTTTCAGCATAAGAATATTACTTTTATCCTGATAATGAAGGTAACAGATAATTCGGGAAGGCTGCAGCTTCTACTCTGTAGATGTAAGCAAAGTACTACTCCGAAACAACTAACACGTCACGAAAAAGCAACAATTCCGATTCATCAAAATATTCATTTCTAACCTGAAGAAAGAGGAAAAAATTATGTCCGAAACATTACCTTCTGCTCTGAAGATGGAGGCTGTAGCTTTCTCGGAGACGGTATTTATTTACCAAAGTACACGGCTTCGTACCTAAAGAGATACAATTACATCTTACCGCTTCCATTGGTGCCCCTGTATTGGTGCAACGTGATGGCCCCCATCACCGGGGTAGTGGCCCCCTCTCCCGCCTGCTTCTGTTCTCTCAGCTGCTGCCGTCTATATTTGTATAGTCGGTACTTCTTTAGCAAGCGTCTCTTGCCTCGTCTCCAGAGGTGAGCTACATACCTGCAAGACGAACAGAATTTGCACAATAATCTGACAGAGAGAAAAGAAACAGATGAAACTGACTGTTTGGCACACCAGCTTTGGATTTAGGAGGTTCTGATTTTGTATCTTGGCTCCAAGATCAGCTAAGTGCAAGGATAATATGGAGGAGCGCTCTCTGCACAATAGGGCAGGTTAGTTGGTTAGTTAATACAGTCACATGTTAAGGCTTTTGTGTTAAGCCATTTTCTGTCTATAGAAAGTTGTGCGAAGAGTAATTATGGTTTATTAAAATGACATAATTTTTTGTTGTAATTAATTATATTTACTCTCTATATAATTTTTATCACTCTGATGATGGCTTAATACAATGCCGAACATGTTATTTAACCAACCAACCAACAACTCTATGCTGCCCATGATGTCTTTTCTGCTACCCATTTAAATATTCGCAGTATTGGATAACTCAATTTCAGATACTTTAAGCTAAGCCACAAACGATTTCGTTCATACCCCTTCAAGTTCATTATCCTGTCATTCGACAGTAGATACTCTGAGCTACAGACCGTAAAATTAAGTACAGCATTTCTTCTGCTTAAAAGCGTACAACATGAAGAATTAAGGAGGTACGGCTCCACGCATTTTTAATTTCGACACAAGGTGGAGGGGAGTGCTGAGCTTCATTTCCCTCTCTATTGAAGCAAACAGCCCATCGCCCGGTATAAATCGAGTAAGAGGCTGGATGGGGCCACAGAGAGAGCCTGAAAGTCGTGGAGAGAGGCAACATCTTTATTCGTGCCGGGAATCGAACCCTGCATCATCCGTTGTTGAGTCTGTAGCTAGTCACTATACCGGTTGAGACACAGGGAGTTCAAGCTTAAAACGGAAACCACTCGTAATGTACATCAACAATCTGTATTCTACAGGGGGTCTTCGTTTTTATCGCGGGCGCGAGCCTGATCGCCACAGACTGTGAGGCACTGTTGTTGCATAGCGAGAGGTGACGCCGCCTGTAGTGTACTGTTCAGTCGTGCTTAGTGTAGAGTTAAGAAAACTCCCCGTATAAACCTAAATAAATATAAAACGCTTAATTCTATGACCGAGCATTACCTTAATTTTATCATTAAACTGGCGCATTGCGCTCCAATTGGAAGTATCTTCCATAGCACAAAGGAGGAGAGATAAAGCGAAATGTTATTCACTGCGGGCGAATCGTGCGTCGAGGTGAAGCTGTGTTTTCAAATTGCGTTTCCACATCGAAACAGTTATTACGGTACGAAAATGACAGGAACAGAGACCTTCTTGTCCACACTCTAACCATAAAAACGAAAATAGGCTATAAAGAGCTAAATTCAATTGAATATTATGTCTGTCGTACAGTAGCACTCGGCTGAGGCGTGATGGTGTTAAATTTAGCGTAAGCTGGTCAATAGAGGCGTTCCAACACGAGCAGTTTTCTAAGGTAACCCAAGAGAAATAACCACTCAGGTTTTCAGAGGAAACCGTGCTATGCCATATTTCAGTGACAACGGAAAGCCATTCCAAAGCTCAGGTATTAGTCGCTAGCCTATCACTGAAAAGGACCAAATTCAATTCCAGGTCACTCTATGTGGGATTTTGTGCGGAGAGTGTGACAGCCATACCGGGTTTTCTCCAATTAACTTGGGTTTCCCATAGCCAATATCGTTCTACATATGCTCCATGACTATTCGTCTATCATCGACACTGTGCAATTTTAAAACCAGACAGCGTCTTTAAATAACACTTAAAAAGAAGAAAGAACAGCTGCATATGAAGATAAAACTAATACTCACGAAATGCCCGTTTATCCTGCTGGCAAATTTAGGCTGTAAGGGAGGTGAAGTTCTAAGACATGAAGAGAGGAAAGTGATGGACGGTTGGGTTACGCAGCTGAGGAAAGAAATACAGCTTGGGATGGGGGAGGGGGGTTCATTTTTAAATTTCGTATTTGGAGGGTTGCATTATGTGGAAATTTTGATAACATGGGGAGGGTTGAGTTTTGGTGAAAAATTTGAAATTAATTTTTCTGCGGAGGGCGGCACGAGAAAATTGCAGTGTGAAGTGGATTTTAGTTGCCAAGTGGGAGTTTGACGTGGGTCAGAGGAAAACCACGGAACAACTTGATCTAGGTGGCATTCCTGATGCATGCTGACTTCTAGTCTGAAGTCCGGCTTTCGAAGAAACGACCCCTAACAAATGTCCGCACTGTGGAGTTGTTGAATTTATAATATTATATTTCCGTATTACAGAGGTTTCCTATGTGTTCCTTTGTGTGGGTAAGTAAGGATTTAAGTTCATTTAATGATTTTTATGTGTTCTATGTCAGTGCATTAAAATATTTCATACTTACATGATAAATAAACAAATACACATTTTGAATTATATTAGATCAAAAAAACCTCATTGAAATTACTTATAAACATGCATTTGTTGGGTTCTCTTATAAGTATAAAACAATTTATACAAAAGCCAAGTTCCTGCTTTATAGATAACACGCTGCATCTTAATTACAAGCACCAACCAGTAAATTCAGTTTAGACATAATCGCAGTTTACTGCAGAGGTAGGCCAAACACTGTGACTACAAAACGCAGAATTTTTGAGCGTTGATGTAGGTGTGGTGTGGGCTATGTGATTTATTACCCTTTTTATCGAGAGAGGTGGGTTTAAACTAAAGTGATTATCTGGAATTTTAGGTCTCTGTTTTGGACTATAACAATTTAATTCACAAGCAGATGATGCGGTAGGTAATGCGACGTAACATACAATAAAATTCGACGGCCGCCATGTTGGCAATATTGATTATAGGGGAATATAAATGGAGGCTGGTCTTCATAACGATATCCTTTGAGACTCATGAATTGAGTAATATGAAATTGCGTTAGGGGGGGGGGCGGGGTGTGGGGACGTTAGTATCGTGACATCGTCAATCCAAATATGTAAATAACGTGTGTGCTAGACATGAAGAAGATGGGAATGTACACACAGCGTAACTAACTGGCACTTTCGCTTTCAGTAAATTAACGACTCAGCAGCCTATTCAGTAATATTTTAATTAAACAAATTCAGTTGGGAGGAAATATTTTTCAGTTTCTACCAAAAATATGAGATATCACAAGGTTTCTTGTAGATTTGTAAGAATATGGTTATTTGTTGTATACAAGCGCGTAACGCCATTGTTATTGTTGAATATAAACTTTCGCAAGTGGACCAAACAGGGTGTATTTTGTGGCACTGTAGCGAAGAGCACTAACATGAACCGAGAAAATTGTACTGGGCTGTAAAATTTTGTTCTATTCTTTCCTACACACTTAGATCCAAACTTTTTTTCCGTTCGATGGACATTTAATGAGATTTTATTTCACGTCTTCATGCAAATTTGTCGTTAGAACTGCTTATCGGAATGCCATCCCACATGTCGATACGCTCCCGAAATCGTGGAAATGGAAGATTCTATGATAATCTGACCGGCGATCTTCGACTTGTTTTTTGCACACAGAAAGACCGACAGAAGGATGGATGAACAGAGTGAATTTAACCCTTCAAAGCTCAGTGGTCATTATATGTACCACCTGGTTTAACATTCAACAATTCTACGTTCTGCCCACAGAGTGTATTTATGTGTTTTGTGTGGATCTGAGAACAAACACTGATTATTTCCCTATACAGCATTAACTGACTGGTTTTTATAAGAGAGATATAATGTTTACTGCGCGGTACGAACTATCTATAAATATAATTCAGGTTAATTTTAGTCTTTAAGGCCTTAACTGGCTGACACTTCCAAAGGTCACGAACATAACAGTAGAGGATTACTGTAAATAAATTCCTGTAAGTATAATCGCATTTATTTTACTAAATTACATTTATTTTACATTTTTATGGAATTTCGCGTAAAATAGAAACTAGGCTACCAATGGATGATCAGAGAATGACGCTTCGATCCGCGACAGGGGGATAACATGTCGCCGTCTAAACCTAATCTGGAGATCCTAAAGCATATTGCGCAATATGCAGAGGGGAATCCTTCGCTGAAGGTAAAGAAGCTAGGATGTGAACCCGAAAAAGGCAACTTCGTCTAGTTACTAACTTAAGAAAGAGTGAAGCCCTATCTCTACTTCCACATACAGATTCATGGTGAGCTAAAGCAATCCAATTACAGGCCTGGACAGGTCCTGAGTGTTCCAGGAGGTTCAGGCTCCCAGAATTTCAAGACAGTCGGCATATGAAGTCGGTAAGGTTGTCAGCCCTACCCACCGGCCACCTTTACCTACCAGCAGATTTCCCTGGTACTCATTTCTGTTAGAGGCTGAGTCGACCCCAGGACAACAATGAGGCCGGAAGAATTATGGCAATGAAAAATTCCAATGCAATATCGGAAATCGAACCCGGGACATTCCGGCTCATGCAACTTCATAGGGTGTGCTTAATCAGGAAGAGGGACAATTTTATTTTTATACTTGGTGCTTTATTTAACGACACTTCACCAGCGTAGTGTGTAATGAAATGGATTGTGGATAATGGACAAAGGCTAGAAAAAGGTGTAGAAGGTAGGTGGTCCCTGGGCCATCAGAATATGAAACAACGTGCCACGTGTTCCACCGTATTGTTAAGTACGAATGTGCATTAATTGTCGTAACTTCCTAAATAAACATAAAATTCCATGTAATTCCGCTGAAAATTTGAAACGAATTTTGTGTAAACATCTTATATTACAGCGACGCGTTGTGTTGCAGGGCGTACTGCTAATGAACTGCATATTGCATTGCTTACCGTTCGTAATCATTTATCTATGAACGAAATGCTAGAGCCCTCTACAGCCACCCGCCTTACATATAGAGGGAGGGAGGAGGCCTTTCATTAGAGGGCTGAAAGCGAATCGATTTACACATTTCTTCATCAAATTGCGATTACAGGACTATTATAGGCTAATTAGAACTGCAGTTGGTGGAGAGATGTTTTGGATTATAACAAAAAAAAACCAGAAAAGACAGTAAAATACTAAACCCACATTCCTTTCCGTCAAATTACATTCATTGTGTTGTACTTACAGTTTATATTACGCAGTTTATTCCGCACAGGTCTTCAGCATAATTACACATACTGATTGCAGCTTTCTTGTTATGTTTTCCACCTGATAAAACATTACAGAAACTCTCCATTCTGCCCAGAAAGTGGATGTATTTTTTAAATTTTAACGTCACATGCACCGCGCATTACATAGCAATTAATTTATAACCAATATTACGTGCACCAAAATATGTACACATCAGACGTTAGTGAATCTACATGTTTCGACACGTCGTAGGTGCCGTCATCTGGGAGTCTACTCAGTAGTTAACGTAGCGCCCTCTGAATGGTGCATTGCACTGTAGTTAGGCTTCTGCACAACACAAAGTGCACACAGATGCAACTTTACCAGAAATGAACCCATATTTGGGTTTCGAGGTGGTTTCTGGTTGACCAGAGAGTGAAGACTGCAGAGAACCCAGTCGCTGTCTGTGTGGTGCTCGATGGAACATATGTTCTGCTGTTTTAGTGTTTGTATTGTGCACATTTTTGTGTTTTAACTGAGACTTTAATGCATGCGCACGTGTGCGGCTGTTTTTACGCACTGTGTAAAATGCGCCATTTAGAGGGCGCTACATTAGATACTGAGAGGACTTCCTGATGATGGCACTTGTGACGTGTCGATATATGTAGAAAGTTTACTAATGTCTGATATGTATATGTATATATATATATATATATATATTGAGTGTATTTATGGGTTATGTATGTATGTATGTATGTATGTAACAGTAACCAAAGATTAAATCTTTAAGCGATGTTAAACGGCAGGTGTTTATAAAGAAGATGCAGTGTGCTTACTGTGATGTAAGGGTAAAGTGATCCCTTTTACACAGTTTATACACAAAGTGATCCCTTTATAGGCCCGGTGTGGCCCAGAGGGTGGGTAGAGGTATAGCTCTACTCTTCCATGACCGCGGCACTAGAAGGGGGTGAGTGGTCAGCAGCACACCACGGCCTCACTTTACCGCCAGGAAAGACCCGATACCCATTGTACAGGAGGCTGGGTGCGCCCCAGGGTCGGTCTGGACGGGCGGAAAATCTCGTCCCCACCGGCATTAGATCCCGGACCGTCCAGCCCGTAGTCAGTCACTATACCGACTGAGCTACCCTGCCCACGTCTACTGTGATGTACGAAATAAAATATATAATTTGTGTAATGAGGCTGTTAGTAAATCACCCTATCGGCGTTGAGTGACAGGATGTTTAATGAGTCCTTAACTGAAGAGGATGTACCAATGTGGTCGTGATACGGTTTAAGGTGAAATCGTGGGATTTGCTTCGAGAGACTGAGGAAGACCAGAACAAGACAGACAATGTGCGTATAATGTAACAATGAGGCACGTTCCCTTAATCTTTGTTGGTACACAAAAACAAAACGTATTACACATTCTGAGTGTTTGTGTGTAGCCTTAGTTATCTAGTATGCAATGCGCCGTACTGTCATCTGTGGCCTGTTTGACTCTTCCATATTCTTCCACATTATGTCACGAAGAGCACGATTTTAGGAAAAAATGTTATTGAATATAAAATGTGCCTTTTGATTTGTTGTACAACTTTTTTTCCTGCAACATTTGTCATTCTAAGGAGAGTTAAGCGAAATATTATTAAGGTACATAAGTCTTAATGTAAAGTATCCGTTATTCTTGTCATATTTTAATGGAATTTCCTCGGCAGATTATCGAAGAATACTCAAATATAAAATTGCATGAAAATCTGCCCAGTGAAAGCCGAATTGTTCGATGCGGATAGACGACAGACAGACAGATATGAAGCAGGTAACAGTCGCTTTTCGCAATTTTGCGGCAGCGCCTCAAAACATATAAGGTCATTGGATCGCTGGCCCGGGACTGAGCTAAGCAGGTATGGCGCCCGCTCCACCGCCATAATAAGTGCTAGGCGGGGGATCAGCTTAGTTGAGGCGTAAATGGCACGGCGCAGTCTGACGCCTTCTATGTTTTAATAACAAGAGAAATGTATACAGTGTTTAGGTGTGGAAACCTGAATGAAGGACATCACCAGGAAAACCTAGGGGTGGGCTAGATGGGAGGGTAATATTAAAATGCATCTTAAAAACATAAGTTGATAGGATTTGGATTGAATTAAGATGTCTCAGGATAAGGAAAATTGGCGGGCTGTTGTGAATGCGGAAATGAAACTTCGGGTTCCATAAAACATGGGGAATTCCTTCACTAGGTAAGGAAATATTATTAGTTAGTTAGTTAGTTAGATGGCTATTGGCTTAATTCTACACACGCATTCATATTTATGGTCTCTTAAACGAATTTGGCGCTGATTCAGGGTATCATTGCTGTGTGGACTGTCAAAACGCTTCACAATTCAGTGTGAAGATACCATGACAAGGACCCTGCTAGGCCCTTTCTTTATGTAACCGGAAGGTACCCTGCCATTTTCACACAAACACGTAACTGGACCCTATCCTGAGCCAGATATATTCAATCCAAAGTTTAGCTCTTTCAATAATGACTGTAGCATTATGTTGTCACTTGTACCTACGTCTTGCAGGTTTCATAGGGTTGGAAAGCCGGTCTCTGACCTCGGTGCATTAGCATCGGTGGCAGACGAATTAAGTAAAAATGAGAAGCAATAGTGGAACTATGATGACAGCAGAAAATCGAAATTCTGGGATAAAAATTTGTCCAAGTGCCAATTTGTAAACCACAAATCTCACATGGACTGATCTGAGATCGAACCCGGTTATCCGCGATGACAGTGCGGCGACTGACAGCGCGAACCTTTGCAGGGCCCACCACCACCCTGTAGCTCCTTTGTCTACCGGAAGCAGGACAGTACTAGCTTCATCGTGCTGCCACTTGTTGCATATTTACTTACGTCACTTTACTTACTGCGAAGCGAACAGATTCCGTCGTGACAGTTGTAATTCGTGCTACAGCATTTCATTGCAAGATGTTTAGTCAAAAATGATATTTTGCGACCCAATCACACACACACACACACAAACACACACACACTGACACAAAAGCATAAACACACACACACACACAAACAAAAACACGAACACACACACTGACACGCAAACACAAACACACACACACACATACACACTGACACACAAACACAAACACACACACTGACACACAAAAACACAAATACTGACACACAAACACACACACTGACACAAAAAAAAACACACACACACACTGACACACAAAACACACACACACACACACACACAAATATACACACACACAAATATACACACACACACTGACACACAAACACACACACACTGACACACAAACACGCACAAACATACTGACACACAAACACAAATACCAAAACACATACACACAAAACACGCACACACAAACACACACATACACAAACACACAAACGCACACACACTCTAACGGAGGCAACGAACAAGCTGCGTTTGTCTCGGACGAGATTCAAGTTGCTGACGACGAAATTGGTGAAGATTTGTCTCTTAGGATGTTATGCCGTGTGTGTTCGTAAACAGATACCGACGTTTCGAAGGGCCGTATTTCCTTTTGTTCTCAGTCAAAGGTTTCTTGGACTCTTCGTTGACTGCTAGACCCTGAAGCAGAAGGCACTACGATCTTTTACAATGCTTACCGCCGATTTTTCTTTCAATGACAGGCGAGATATCTTGGAAGGCCTTAGTCTTCAGTGTCAATTGTTTTAGTCAATTCCTGTTTTCCACCTTCCGGTAAAAGGTACAGTTCACTCTAGAACAGGCCAAGCTGGCCCAGATTGGGAGCTACACTATTCTTTCTTTAACCTCGGCACTTTATGGGGTGTGTGATCAACCCGCCCCGGCCGGTTTATGTCAGGGACAGACCCGGTACCCACTCTATAGGAGGCTGTGTTGGCCCTAGGGCCGGTCTGGTCGAGTGCGGAAAATCTCGCCTGCAGCGGGCTTTGATCCCCGAACCGTCTAGCGCGTGGCGAGTCGCTATACCGACTGAGCTACCCCGGCCTACACCGCCAAATTTTTCTTATTTTTTTAAAAGTTACGAAATGTAATCAATGTAATAATTTTAGCTTATTCAATTATGTTCTTTAATTTTCTACCAATTGAATATTCGCGCAAAATTATGGGATAAACAATGAGTCTTCCAGTTGTCTCTATATAAGCTTTGTGACTCCCATTAAACTCAGTAGACTGGAGTTGTCTATACAAATCTGCAGTAAAGATAGATCCAGAACACAAGGAAGATCGTACATGGACGAAGAAATATAAGGTAGTCGACCAGTTAGATGCCAGAGGACACGTGGATATAGGCGGTGATCAGAGATGTTAGGGACCTGCTAGGGACGGCAGAATGGAAAGATTGTAATTAGTAAGAAAAATGTGGAGGGAAAAAATTTGAAGATGCTGGGGCCTGAAATTAGGTGGCCTTGCGGCCGTGGTGGTAGCAGTAGAAGTAGTAGTAGCAGCAGCAGTAGTAGTAGTAGTAGTAGTAGTAGTAGTAGCAGCAATAGTAGTAATAGTAGCAGCAGTAGTAGTAGTAATGGTGGTGGTAGTAGTAGTGTTAGTGACATTAGTAGTGGTGTTAATAGTGTTAGTAGTAGTAGTGATAGCAGTAGTAGTATTAACACTAGTAGTTGTAGCAGTAGTAGTAGTTGCAATAGTACTACTACTAGTAGTAGTGTTAGTGGTATTAGTAGTGGTGTTAATAGTGTTAGTAGTAGTAGTAGTAGTGATAGCAGTAGTAGTAGTAACAGTAGTAGTTGTAGCAGTAGTAGTAGTAGCAGCAATAGTACTACTAATAGTAGTAGTGTTAGTGGTATTAGTAGTGGTGTTAATAGTGGTAGTAGTAGCAGCAATAGTAGTAGTAATTATGGTGGTAGTAATAGCAATAGTACTACTACTAGTAGTAGTATTAGTAGTGGTGGTAGCAGCAGCAGTAGTAGTAGTATTAGTAGTAGTAGTGTTGTTAATAGTGGTAGTAGTAGTAGTGGTAGCAGTAGTAGTAGCAGTAGTATTAGTAGCAGCAGTAGTAGCATTAGTAGTAGTAGTAGTAGTAATGGTGGTTGTAGTAGTAATAGTAGCAGCTGTAGTAGTTGTAGTAGTGGTGTTAGTGGTATTAATAGTCGTGGTAATGGTGGTGGTAGTAGTAGTAGTAGTAGCAGTAGTGTTAGTAGCAGCAGTAGTAGTAATGGTGGTTGTAGTAGTAGTAGTAGTAGTAGTAGTGGTGGTGGTGTTAGTGGTGGTAGTAGTAACAGTAGGAGTAGTAGTAGTAGTAGTAGCAGCAGCATTAGTAGCAGTAGTAGTAGCAGTAATAGTAGTAGCAGCAGCAGTTGTAGTAATAGTAGCAGTAGTAGTAGTAGTAGTAGTAGTAGAAGTAGTAGTAGTAGTAGTGGTGTTAGTGGTGGTAATGGTGGTGGTAGTAGTAAGAGTAGGAATAGTAGTAGTAGTAGCAGCATTAGTAGCAGTAATAGTAGTAGCAGCAGTTGTAGTAATAGTAGCAGTAGTAGTGTTAGTAGTAGTAGTAGAAGTAGTAGTAGTCGTCGTCACTAGTTCTTTCTGTCGCCTATAACGTTTTGGGCTGCAGCACAAAAGCAGTTACTTCTCCTTTCTATGCAGAAAATAAATATCCGACAAACTGCAGTACAACCACTTAAACTGGAAGTAATGAGGTTCCGTTTATACTTTTTGATTTGTTGCAAACAAATAGATGCCGGTCCCAGTGGTCGTGCGGTCTAAGGTGTAGGTATGTGGCCGCTGGCCTGCTGAGATTGTGGTTTCGAATCCCGCCGGGGCACAAATTTCTCTCTGTTGTGAGTGTTGTGTGTTGTCAGGTAGAGGTCTCTACGACGAGATGATTACTCGTCCAGAGGAGTCCTACCGACGGCGGTGCGTCGTTGTGTGTGATCTAGAAACCTTATGAAGCGCTATGAAGAGCCCGCTCCGATCGCTGATACCTGACCACGTCTTTGTAATGCTATAGTCTAATTGCCCTTTACAGAAAGAATTTTTTGGCGCGAAAGCCCCCCCCC
>Ga0136643_10012746_pt1 | contig 12541 bp, 12 predicted proteins | sample TergutLab28metaG_FD_96883 | JGI IMG/M metagenome (GOLD analysis project Ga0136643, IMG submission 96883) | Labiotermes labralis P1 segment gut microbial communities from Petit-Saut dam, French Guiana - Lab288 P1 (version 3) (version 3) | ecosystem: Host-associated > Arthropoda: Insects >...
TACCGGTAGTACCACCGCCCCCGGTCGCACCGGACGCCGCCCCGCCGTTGGTTTCGTTTTGCTCTGTACATGCTGCCAAGGTTCCCAATAACAGTACAACCGCGAGTAAAATTGAAATAAACCGTCTGTGCTTTCTCATTCTCTGACTCCTCCTTAATTAATGCTTTTCCCGATTTTGAAACGCAAAAATCCGAATGAATCCACCATTTTGCGTTTCACATATATCTAATATTTCCTTCTGCGCAAAAAGGAAACATCATACAAGAGAAAATAGATCGTGCTAGAGGCTCTCTCGAATCGCATGGTGCAGTTTTTGATACTTGGGATATTTTGATTGATAATGTGCAGTATGCTCCGGATTTGGTTCTACTGTACACTCCACCTTGTTGAACACATTGAAACAATCTTCAAAGTTACGAAAAGCGCCCACTCCAACGCCGGCGAGTATGACTGTTCCGAGAGACGAAACATCTTTTTGTTCTAACACATTGATCGGCCGCTCTAAGATATTTGCCAATATTTCTGTCCACGAGGAGAACATGCTTCCCCCACCCGCCAGATGAATCTGAAAGTCTCGGGGCATACCTGATTCGATCAGGTCAATATTATCTTTGATGTTATAAGCGATTCCTTCAAACACTGCCAAAGTAAGATCTTCCCGCTTTAGATCAGGCGTCATCCCAAAGAATCCGCCGCGATCCTTTGTGTCAAACCAAGGTGAGCCGCTGCCTGTTAGAAAAGGCAAGAAAATCATGTCGTTCAATGGGTGTTCTAAGTACCTTTCTTGAATCCCTTGATTGAACTTGATGTAGTCCTCTCCAGAAATGCTGGTGATATCGTTTAGGAGCTTATAGAGCCAATCTACACTCATTCCACCTGAAAAAATGGATGCCATAGCATAGAGCTTCCCTTCGACCGCACTTGGATGGTAAGTCAACTTCCGTGTCAAGGGCGCAAGAATTTGCGGAACAGCAAGGACTACCTGTATAGAAGTACTCAAGGTCAAAGCAATCACATCTTCAGAGAAGCCGCCCACTCCAACTTGACTGCACGCCATATCAGCGGCGCCGCAGATCACAGGGGTTCTTTCTCTCAGGCCTGTTTCTTCCGAGGCTGCTTTCGTAATCGTGCCGCAGATCGCTGTCGATTCTTCTAAACGCGGGAACCACTCTATGGGTATCCCCACTTTTTGGATTAAATCTCGATTCCACACCCTCTGTTTGAAGTCGTACAGCAAGGTGTTTCCGGCATCTGTGTGGTCTGTCGCTACCTCGCCGGTCAGCATGAGACGGATATAGTCTTTCGGAAAAATAACCTGATCGATCTTTTCACATAAATCTTGACGATTCTCTTGCAGCCACAATAATTTTGAGACTGTAAACGCGTCAATTGGTATATTCCCAGTCGCATGCAAGAATTCGTCTGCGTATTGCTCGCGTAGTAGCGCGCTTTCTTTCGCTGACCTAGTATCTGCAATTAGAATGGCGTTTCCGATCACATTGCGCGCTTGATCGATCAGGACAGGCGCGCTCATATGACCTGACACAGATATCGCTGTGATCTCGTTTGATGGAAGTTTGCTTACACATTCCAAAATGGCCTCTTTTGTCGCTGTCCACCAATCTTGTGGGTTTTGCTCCAAGTAACCCGGCTTAGGGGAAATGTGCGAATAGGAACGACGAGCTTTTGTTAGAATCATTCCCGATTCACCTGCCACTAAGCACTTAACCGCACTGGTGGCGAAATCTATACCCAGAAATTGCGGCATCAGCATACCTATTTCCTCCGCTATCCATTCCAAACATGTATATATGTATATACATGTTTGGATAAAAATTACAATGCCTTCACCTTAAATTTATATTCGTCCAGATAGGCTTTGTTGCGCTCTAGTCCGCCTTCCAAATTTCCACTGATGAATACCGGCGGCGTCAGTCCGTCTTGGTCATAACGTTCTACAATTTCCGCCATCAAGACATTCAGAATGGTTACACCTAGGAGTGAGGAGGCAGGAATTGCGCGCACATTACTTTTTTCAAACGTGAGCACCGCATCTCCGCAAGGGGTTTGCGTATCAATCACAATGTCTGCAACGTCGCATAACTTCTCTCCTGTTTGATAGCGTGAAGCCGTATCCTTATAGTTCAAGGAAGTCAGTGCAACCGTTGTTAAACCTTTCTCTTTCGCCGCAAGCGCCATCTCAATCGGGAGTGCGTTAATGCCTGAAGTTGAGAAAATCAGCATTACCTCTCCCTTTTTCACCTTATAATTATCCAAAATCAGAGGGGCATAACCTGACATTCTCTCGATGGAAGAGCTTTTGATCGCCCCTTCATGTAACATCGTCGACGTTTCAAATATTGGGTTTACCGGCACAAGCCCGCCGGCGCGATAGAAACATTCTTCCATTAGAATATGAGAGTGTCCGCAGCCGAATACATGAAGTAATCCGCCTTCTTTTAAGGAGGCGTAAATTGTATCAGCCGCCTTTGAAATTTGTCCAAACTGATTGTCGATTACTTCCTGTGCTAAACTAAGTACTTGAGATGCATATTGTTTTCCACGCATGGCAAATACTCCTTCATTCATTATTTTGTGCTTTGGCCTCACACTGATCCCTTTGGAATACGAGACCAAAGCCTGTTAGGCTGTCTAAAGGCTCCTAGTCCCAGCCATTTTCAAGCAAAAATTCTCTTGCTTCTACTGCGACACGATCAAAGTCACAGAATTGCATCCCGGAGGGATCTCCTACTCCATATAAGCCGCCATTTTGGAAGCCTTCCCACTCTACAGCCGCATAGTCAGAGAAGCCAACAGCTTTTAGGGCGTCTGCCATTTCTCTAAAATCAACAAAACCCGCGCCAAACCATACATGTTGTGATTGCATAATATTGGGGAAACCGACTTCATCTTTCACGTGAACCGTTTTGATGCGGCTGCCAATCTTTTGAATCGCTTCCAGGATCGGCATTTTCGGTTTTACTGTTGTGTAGAACGTACCAACATCGACACAGCAATACAAGTTCGGCATATCCACTTCATCAAATAATTTCAGCAGTGCCTCAATTGAATTAATGATTGTTCCTTGGATCAGTTCGATGCAAACATTGATACCCTTTGGTTTTGCGTATTCGCACAACTCTTTCGTCGCTTCCACAACTTGTTTCCACGCCTCTTTATGTGACATCAAAATGTAGAGCGGTGGATCGTAAAAACCATCTCCTACCAGCGTTGTGACGTTTTCACAACCCATGTCGTAAGCACTATCAATCGCTGCTTTGAAGCGATCAATACCGGCGCGGCGATCAAAATGACGTGGTGAAACCAATGTAGTGTGGCAGCCAATTGACGCGAACGTAATCCCTGTTTTCTCGATGGCTTCTTTTACTTTTTTCACTTCATTTTGATAGTCTTCTTCGCGAATTTCTTGGATTTTGGAATAGATTACGTCAAATCCTTCATAGCCGAAATCTGCGATTTTGTATATGAGCTCTGACAGCGGAATGTCTCCCCATGAATTCCATGCCGGACCACATAGTTCCAGTCTGCCCCATGGCATATTAGGCCAAATTTCCATTGAAAGTTTAATCGATGACATTTGCCAAGCCTCCTTAAAAATTTTATTTCAAATCAAGTTCAACATAAAACTTGAATTTGTCGGCACGGTAACGAGATTCAACATATTCCACAGGTCGGTTGTTTTGGTCATAGGTAATACGTTCTATATGAAAGGTCAATGAACCCATTGGGATTTGTAATTTGGTGCAAATATCATTGGAGCAAGAAGATACTTCTATCATTTCTTTCGCTTTTTTCATTTTTATATTGCACCTAGTCACTAGGGTTTCGTATAGGGAATGTTTCGAAAAATCTACATCTAAAATGTCCTTTGTCAGTGGATACAGTAAGTAACTACATTCATAAGCATGGGGCTTGCCGTCAGCAAAACGTATGCGCTCAAGAAAAATGATTTCTTCATTTTCCTTAATATCCAATTGTTTCGCAACCCTTTCAGACGCCAAGATCACATTCAAGCTCAACATAGAACTGGTCGGAATCATTCCCCGATCTACCATGTCTTTTGTAAAGTTCGTCAAAGCAGTCAGGGGTTGACTCAGCTTCGGGACACTGATAAATGTGCCTTTCCCCTTTTGGCGAACCAGCGTCCCTTCATGCACTAATATGTCGATCGCTTTTCGGATTGTCATCCTACTTACTTCGAAAATATCACACAATTCATGCTCTGATGGAATCATTGTTCCGATTTGAATACTTTCTTTTTGTATGCAACTCTTGATATTTTCTACAATTTGATGATAGATGGGAATTAAGCTATTTTTATCCGTTTCATTTCGAATTACCATCTGACCTCTCCTTCAACTTGTATATATGTATATACAAGTTGTGCTACATTACTAAATTTCTATGTTTGTAAGTGTATCATCATTTCCTAAAATGTCAATAGGTTTTTCAAAATCTTTTGATCAAGTTCATGATCGCGATTTAAGGTCTGATCACCTAATATTCGTCCGGCATTTCAGCAAGCTGGGCTAGGCTGAATACTGGTCCGTCTACACAGACATATTGATGACCAATGTTACATTTACCGCATTTTCCAACACCACAAGTCATGCGATTTTCCAAGGTGGTGATAATCTGATCTGGGCTCAGACCGATCTCTTCCAGCTTCTTCGCAACTGATTTAATCATGATGGGCGGGCCGCATAGCACCGCTGTCACCTTCTCCTTATCAAAAGGTATCTCCCCCACCAGATTGTTTGGAAAACCAACCATACCCGTCCAGCCGGGCTCCTCTTTGTCAATGGTCAGCGCGATGTTCACATCTGCTTGCTGTTTCCACTGGTCATACTCTTCGTGATAAATCATGTCCCGGCTGCTTCTCGCTGCGAGCAACATGTTTACCTTGCCAAAGTCGCTCCGCTGGCTTTTGTCAAACACATAACGAATCAAAGGGCGGAGGGGGGCCAACCCAAGTCCGCCGGCGATAAACAAGATATCCCTGCCCCGAAGCTGATCAATGGGGAAGGTGTTGCCAAAGGGGCCGCGAATCCATAGACTATCCCCCACCCCAAGACCGTGAATGGCATCGGTGAGCTTACCTGTGCGCTTGATGGTTAATTCTATGATTCCCTTTTCAAAGGGATCAGATGCATAGCCGAAAGGCGCCTCTCCCACCCCCGGAATAGAGACTTCCACAAACTGTCCCGGTAGGTACTCCATCTGGTGTTTGAGACGATAGGTTTTGATATCCAAATCAGAGGACGTCTCTTGGGTAACGGACAAGATTTCAGCCTTAATTGGCACATAAGGATTTTCCATCATGTCATCTCCTCCATAATTCTTCGGATATCCATCCCCGCAGGGCAACTTCTCACGCATCTGCCACAACCGGTGCAGGCGATTTTTCCAACATTTTGCGGCACATAGACGTACTTATGCATCATACGCTGCCGAAATCGCTCTGCTGTTGTCTCCCGGGGATTGTGTCCTGAGGCATGCAATGTGAACTTTGGATACATACAGCTGTCCCAGATCCGGTAACGGCTAGCTGTATCCTTTTCCTCCACATCTTGAAAATCAAAACAATGACAGGTGGGGCAAATAAAGGTACACATACCACAGCCTTGACAAATTTCCGCTATGGCCTCCCAGTCCGCATCTTCCGGCAGAGATAAAACCGCTGGATTCGGCGCGGGGCTTTCCACATTCACAAAGGTCTCTAGCTCTGGGAGAAAGGCAGAAAGTTTCTCTCTTCCCAGATCAGACACATAGCGTACTTTATAGCTGCCCTCTGCACTTTCCAAGAACAAATCGCACTTGTCGGAAGAACTCAGGTCTGCAGAGATTTTTTCGCAAAAACATCCGGGCTTTTTCTCCCTGCAAGATACACCAATCAATAGATTCCGCTCCAAATGGGCGGCGAAGAAAGGGTCTTTGAATTTACCCTCAAGAAATATTTTGCTCATTGTATCAAGGGCTTCCAAATCACATGGCCTTGCTCCAAAAATAGCAACCGCTTTTTTCGGCTCACTTACCACTGCTTCCCCATCACAAAAGGATAGAAGCTTTTCGCAGCGTGGAAAGAAAAACTCTTTCGGAGACTTGTATGCAATTGAGTCATCCATGACGATGTTCGCAAGGTCAGTGACATCCAAAAAATCTATGATCTTTCCATTCGCCATAGGGGCAACCACACGATATTGCTCCGACAAATTCTGTAGCACTGCTTCCATAGCCGACTTCCCAATTATCATGCACCATCATCCCCCAAAAAGCCGATTTCTCGGTCATCATCCCCGTAACTGACCAAAGGTGGTTTTGCATCCAGATCCAGCCCCGCTTGATAACCGTGTACCTCTTCCACAAATCCGGTCAGTTCTTTGATCATATACCGTAGATTCACCCCAGAGGCACAAGCCGCCTCACAAGCACCACACTCTACGCAACGTCCCGCTAGGTGCATCGCTCTGCCCATGTGGAAGGTCTTTTTCGTGCCGCTGTCTATTTCAGGAGGTAACCAGTTGGGCATTCCCCGTTCCACAAAACAGGTTTTACAGTAACAGCCATAACAGGCCTGCCGGCAGGAGTAGCATAAGATGCATTTATCAATCTCCCGCTGGAACCGCTCTGCTCCATGACCTGTTTCCCGCTGGACTTCCTGCGTCTCGGTGATACGATCATCCGTGATGTGGGTATCAAACAAGGGCGGAATATGTATGCGGCATTCGTCGCAGCCCGGACGCACACCGCCTTCTGCGTCTACCATACCCGGACAGTCCATACCGATGATATAAATCTGCTCCCTCTTGAGTTGTCCTTCCATGATGAATTGGACAATTGCACGAACATCACAGGGCTTCGCTACAATACCCACCCGATCTGTTCGACCGTGGAGATAGGGGGCTAAGTTTTGGAAACAGCGCTCACCCCACTCTAACCGGTCCGTCTCTTCTACGCTGCGGACAAAGAATGGAATCTGCGCATCGTCCAGACTACCGAGGGTATAGCCTAGTACCACATCTACTTTTTCCTCTTCTAACAACTCTTTGCAACAGAGACGGATTTCTTCCCTTTGCTTTTCGTAATCCTTCATGCGCTTACCTCTTTCGCCAAGTCCGTCACTTCCTGAATCACTTGAGCAAAACGCGCGCCTTCAGAGGCCGATACCCAAGTAAATTGAACCCGGCGCGGATCAATGCCCGCCGTTGTGAGCAGCTTCTTTAATACATTAAACCGGCGGCGCGCATATAAGTTCCCGGTCAAATAGTGACAGTCTCCCGGATGGCAACCAGACACCAAGGCCGCGTCCGCACCGTCCATAAGCGCTTTGATTATATAAATTGGGTTAATCCTTCCCGAACAAGGTACCCGGATAATTCGGATATTCGGCGGATATTGGATCCTTCCGGTACCTGCCAAGTCCGCCCCCGCATAACTACACCAGTTGCATAAGAAGGCAACAATTTTTGTCTCCAATGGGATCACCTCTCTCGCAGAGCCGCGGAGTTAGACCGCAAGCTCTTGTTTAAGTCGCTTTTCGTAGCAGATACTCAATTTCTGCCAAAACCTGCAGATCTGAGAAGCCGTTTATATCAATTGCACCCGGACGACAAGCAGCAGAACAGGTTCCGCAACCCTTGCAGAGCACCTCATTGACCACCGCGTGACCATCAATCAGCTCAATTGCTTTATACGGACAGACTTGTTTACAATCTCCGCAGGCCGCACAAGCGTTTGCGTCAGCACTTGCAATGGCACCCTCTGTCTCCAGATAATCTCGCGCAATGACAGTGGCGGCACGCCCTGCCGCAGCCTTCCCTTGAATCATGCATTCTTTCATATTCTTAGGCCCATGGGCAAGGCCGCAGACATAGATTCCTTCCGTGGCAAAGTCCACAGGACGGAGCTTCACATGGGCTTCTAAGAAGAAGCCGTTTTGGTTTAGAGGCACTTTCAGCATCTGCGCCATCAGCGTGTTTTTCTCCATGTCTGATTCTATGGCGCTACTGAGGATCAGACGGTCAGCGGGAAGCAAAAGCTCCTCTCCTGAAATAATATCCTGCACCCGAACTTGCAGACCCTCTGCCCCAGCTTCTACCACTGGCTTTTGCTCCTCTTCATACCTTACGAAGGAAATACCGGCCTCTCTGGCTTTCCGATATTGTAGTTCCCCCATACCATAGGAACGGATGTCTCGGTATAGGATGGTGATATTCATATCCGGATTCTGCTCTTTTAAGAGCAGGGCATTTTTGATGGCTTGATTACAACATACACGGCTACAGTAATTACGTCCTGCTTCCCGAGAACCCACACATTGGATCATCACAAGGTTCTTCACATCTCTGAGAGATCCATCATCCACATGGGCTTCCAGTTCTAGTTGTGTGAAGACTTGGCCGCTTTCACCGTAAAGATACTCATTAGGCTTACGCTCATGAGCGCCTGTTGCCAATACAATAACGCCGTGGGCGAGTTCTTCTTCCGCACCTCCGCGCAAAACACGGGTTTTGAAGTTTCCGACATAACCATCGATATTCTCGATCACGGCATTCAAGTACACCGTAATATTAGAATGGTTTTCAACTCCTTGGATCATGCGGCTTAAGTATGGCTCCACCTGACGGCCCAAATTGGAGCGTTCAAGCTGTAAAGCCTTGCCGCCTAACCGTTCAGAAGCTTCTACCAAATGTACCTGACTTCCCAAGTCAGCTAGTTCCAAGGCCGCCGCCATGCCCGCTGGACCGCCGCCCACCACCATAGCCGCTTTGTTGACACCAACTTGTTTCCGCGTAAGCTGTTTTGCAAAATTTACCTTACCCACAGCCATCCGCACAAGCTCTTTTGCTTTATGTGTGGCTGCGTCTTTGTCTTCCATATGTACCCAAGTACACTGATCTCTGATGTTAGCCATGGTCAGCAGATATGGGTTTAGTCCCGCTTTGGCCATTACATCTTGGAACAAGGTTTCGTGGGTTCGGGGCGTACAGGCGGCTACTACTATGCGGTTTAGGCCATGCTCTGCAATGCGGTCTGCGATCACTTGCTGGGCATCGATGGCGCAGGCATAGAGGGCATTTTCCGCATGTGCGACAAAGGGTAAGCCCTTTGCGTACGCTACAATGTCTTTCACATCGGCATACCCGCCAATGTTCACACCACAATGGCACACAAAAACCCCGACGCGGATGGGTTCTTTTGAAACATCCCGCAAATCAGGCAAAGTCATCTGCTTGAAATAATCACTGTAGTCTTCGTACAGCGTAACTTCTCGGCTACCGCCCATCTTTGCAGCAGCGGCAGCGGCGGCGCTTGCCTCAATGACGGTTTCCGGAATATCCTTTGGCACAGCACCAGCACCACAGGCGTATACGCCTGCACGGGTGGTGATTACGGGTCTATATTCATGGGACCAGACAAAACCATATTTATCGGTTTTCACTCCGGCATTTTCCACTGCCAGATTTGGCTTTAGTCCCACAGACAAGACTACAAGGTCGTAAGGCTCTGAGACACCTGTCCCTGTTTCGTCTACATACTTTACAAACAATTGTCCGCCTTTTTCTAGAACCTCTGAAACCCGGCTTCGAATAAAGCCGATGCCGTAGCGATGCTCCGCAGAGTCTACATACTCATCAAATGCCTTGCCAAAAGAACGAATGTCCATATAGAAGATGTCAATGTCTTCCACACTTGGTAGGTGTTCTTTTGTGATGACGGCACCTTTCACTGCCTGCATACAGCAGATTGAGGAGCAGTAACCGCTTCCGCATTGTTCATCCCGGGAGCCAACGCACTGGATATAGGCAATTCGCTTCGGCTCTCGCCCATCAGAAGGTCTTTGCACATGCCCCCCAAAGGGACCGCTGGCACAGAGTATTCGCTCATATTCTAAGCTGGTAATTACATCTTTATAACGGTCATAACCAAATTCTGGCGGGATGTCTTTTATTACATCATATCCCGCAGCCAGCACCACGGCACTGACGGGGATTTCTGTGATGACTTCTTTTTGATCTAAGTCAATCGCCCCGGCAAGACATGCTTTTACACACAGACGGCATTTTCGACAAGCCTCCATGTCAATGACGGCTTTGTTCGGAATTGCCTGTTCAAACGGCTTATAGATCGCCTTGCGCCGGCCAACACCCATGTCAAATTCACTCTGCACTTTGACTGGGCATACGGCAAAACAGTCATTACAGCCCTTACAAAGCGCCTCGTCCACATAACGAGGTTTGATTTTTACCACTGCCGTAAAATCAGGGGCCTCACCCCTTATTTCAAGCAGTTCGCTACAGGTCAAGGTCTTGACTAAGGGGTGGTTATAACAAGCCGTCATTTTTGGTGCCAAGATACAGGTAGAGCAGTCATTGGTGGGGAAGGTTTTGTCCAGTTGTGCCATCCGCCCGCCAATTGTAGGGGAGGATTCCACCAAAAAAACCGGAACGCCCATTTCTGCCAGATCATGAGAGGCCTGTATGCCTGCAATTCCGCCGCCAACTACCAGTACCGGCTTCTTCATGTAAGCAACCCCCTGATTTTCTCAAGGCGCAGTTTGCGGATCTCTAGATCAATGGCCTCTATCTCTGCCGCCAAGGACGCAGATGCGTAGCTGCCGGAGATAGCCAGCTCACGCAAAGTCCGAAGCACATCGGCAAAGCGTACATCTTGGGGACAATGCGCCACACAGGTGTGGCATTGGTTGCATTTCCAGATTTCCTCAGATCCCAAAACGTCTTCTTTTCGATCCAGCAAAATCATCCGCATAATCTTCCGAGGGTTATATTGATCGTCTACCTCATTCACCGGACAGCCGGCTGTACACGAGCCGCAAAGGAAACAGCCTAGGACATTGGCACCGCCCGGTGTGCTTTTCACTTGATTTTTGAATGTAATTTCTTTTTTCGTCTTCGCAGCCATCCTCACACCTCCAGCCGCTCTATGATTGTAGGCACAATGGCTTCCCAACCGATCGCCATAATGTGGATGCCGCTCACGCCTTCCACTGTCATAATCTCCCGAAGCAGATCCACTGCGATGTTGACGCCTTCGGCTTCTCTGTCTTCCGCTTTCTCCATCCGCTCAACCAGCTCGTCTGGAATATCCATACCTGCGACAAGTTTGGTCATTTGAATGGATTTCAGGGTTTTGTTCACACAAATACCCGCTTGGATATAAGTTCGCTCATGTAAACCTTGGGCACGGACAAGTTCCATCCACTTTTTGAACTTATCAATGTTGTAAATGGACTGTGTTGTGATAAAACGCGCACCGCCGTCAATTTTTTTCTTCATCCGCATAATTTGCAGTTCCTGAGGATCTGCAAATGGATGGCCTGCGCCGCCGATGAAGAACCGAGGCGGCGCTTTACAGGCAGAACCGCCCATAAAGGTGCCGTTTTCTTGTAGCTCTGTTAGGGACTGGATTAGCTGAGTAGAGTCCACATCATATACATTTTTCGCTTGGGGATGATTCCCGAATGTTTGATGATCTCCGGACAAAACCAGCAGATTTCTGACCCCCAGCGCATGTGCGCCCAAGAGATCACTCTGGATTGCAATCCGGTTACGATCACGGCAGACCATCTGAACCACCGGCTCAATCCCCTCTTCTGCCACGATAAGCCCCGCGGCGAGGCTGGACATCCGAACTGTTGCAGTTTGGTTGTCAGTGATGTAGACCGCGTCTACTTTGCCTTTCATTGCGCGGACTTTGTTTCGTACAAACTCTGCATCCGCCGACATGGGAGGCCCTATTTCCGCCGTTATCGTAAACTTCCCCGCCTCAAGGAGCTGTTCCCAATTGCTTTTATCCATCTTGCCCCTCCACAATCACATCTGTACGACGGGTCGTTCTCGGTCCACCATCCCGACTGGTACGCCAGTCACGCAGTTCATAAATTGAGGCCAGGCGATCCAGCTTATCAAAGCGTTTTACCCGATCGTAAATGAGCTGCCAGCCGCAGTCAATATTGTCTGGGTCTACTTCACACTTTCCGTTTTGAGATCCACCGCATGGCCCGTTAAAGTTGCTTTTTGAGCACCGGGTCACCGGACAAACGCCGCATGTCCGCTCTAGCAGGCAGTTGCCGCAACCTTGGCAATATTCTGTCCAATAAGCAAGTTCCCTTGCTGCGCCATAAAACTTGGTGTTTAGTCCCGGCAGGACAAGTTTATCCTCCAATTTCTCAGACATAAACTGCACGCCAACACCACAGGCCAAGGAGAGAATAACCTCGCCATCTTGGAATTCGTCTATGAGATCATCAATAAATTCATGGTCACACTGCCGTTTTAGGTTGACCACTTCAATTTCGACTTCAGTCTGCTTGGCTTTCAACAGACCTTGCAATTTAAGTGCTTCCTTTTCGCCGCCTGCCATACAAACTGTCACACAAGTTCCGCATGAAGCGAGTATCACTTTCTTGAATCCTTCAATGGATTCTGCGATTTCATCTAAGGTTTTCTGTTCCGCAACGATCAAGATCAATCCACTCCTTCTTGCAGAAATTCTGATA
>Ga0136643_10012747_pt1 | contig 12541 bp, 9 predicted proteins | sample TergutLab28metaG_FD_96883 | JGI IMG/M metagenome (GOLD analysis project Ga0136643, IMG submission 96883) | Labiotermes labralis P1 segment gut microbial communities from Petit-Saut dam, French Guiana - Lab288 P1 (version 3) (version 3) | ecosystem: Host-associated > Arthropoda: Insects >...
TAATACGGAAAGTACTGCAATGTGAAGCTTGAAGCCTGAGCGGTGGGGATCACCGCTGGTTCAAGAGAAGTACCAGGAAGAAATGCCTGTGACAGGAGACATACATATTGTATAATAATAATGGATACAACTGTGTATTAGACCTACTCTGACTTCTGTATTTGTTACGTATCCGAAGTTCAAGAGGCTTAAGGATATAAATAATCACCAACACGGTACCTGCAGCGATTATTTACCAGTGTTGTTGGTTCAGTTTAAGTATTTCGAAGTCAGAAGTGTCCGTATCATGTTCAAGCATATAGCGTGGGCTGAAATCAGGCTGGTTATTACTGAGAGGTTTTTGGGTACTGAAAGTGCCCTTCAAATATGTGAGCAGCCAGCCGGAGGGAAAGACGAGTGAAAGGGGATTTTGCTTGTCTACCGCAATCCGCCGACACCGTCACATCACAACACCAGTGTTAACGTCGTCCGTCAAAACAGCCCCGAGACGCGTTTTGCAGTAACAAGAACGAAGGTTTCCACACAAGGCAAAAGTAACAACCTGCACCACAGTATAATAGATAAATTTACAATTAAAAACGTTAAAATTTCAACTTGGAGTTGAAGTTTTAATGTTTTAATTGTTAAAAATTATATATCATAATATTGTGTTTCTGTGTATAGTATTTCACGGAATCTACATTAACCCTTTAAGGACGAGACGTATCTGTTCTATTTAAGGACTCAGTTAATGATGTAGAAGGCAAAAGCTACTGTTTGTTCTGAGATTCATACAAAATACGTAAATGCAATGTAAGCAGCATGCAGAATTTTCGAATGTTAAACCTGTTGGTATGTCAAGTACCCGGTAGGCCTTAAAAGTTTAATTAATGTACGGACAACGAATGGTACCTAACAACGAACAACAACACGTCGCAATATAATAATAATAATTGTAATGATCATAATGTGCATTGCACTCCAGTGTGATCATCAGTGGTGTCCAGTAACATTGTGCACTCCAGTTATGATCATCAGCAGTGTCCAGTAATATTGTGCACTCCAGTATGATCATCAGCAGTGTCCAGTAATTGTTCACTCCAGTATGATCATCAGCAGTGTCCAGTAATATTGTTCACTCCAGTATGATTGTCAGCAGTGTCCAGTAATATTGTGCACATTGCAGCGACGAATATGTACATCTGTTTAGTCTTGCAGTCTTACGTAACGTAGCTGATAATTAAGACACTCGTCGGGTTCAGCTTCGTGACATTTCACAATTGTATATTTTGTTATATCATTTTGTTACAAATTTTAAGAACACTGAATGCATTGCTTCTGTGAAAATCTATGAAAATTGAGATGGTGCATTGTGATGCCGTAGCATGTCGTGAATGTGTAATGTAAAAAAATTCCTATTTGGCGAGATACATGATTAAAAGCACGAAACCTTACAGTGACAGTTTAAATTTGATGTGTATTGGACCATTTATCATCTTGATAACTGAAGAATAAAATCCAACTAGATGCCACTTATTACTTTATTATGCTTATGTTAAGCTCAACATGTTTCGCGCACCATTATGCCCATCACCAGGAGCTCCCGACGATTGCGTTGGTTACCACATAGGCCGTCTGGTTCTCGAGTTGCTGCTGGTTGGAAGTTAAGTGCAGGCAGGATGGATGAGTGCCTCTCGTGTTAACAGCCTTCGGTCCGGACACTCATCCATCCTGCCTGCACTTAACTTCCAACCAGCAGCAACTCGAGAACGAGACGGCCTATGTGGTAACCAACGCAATCGTCGTGAGCTCCTGGTGATGGGCATAATGGTGCGCGAAACGTGTTGAGCCTAACATAAGCATAATAAAGTAATGTGGCATCTGGTTGTAATTTATTCTTCAGTGACATTTTAGTTGGCATCGTAATTGAACGTTTAACTCTTAAGCTTCTGTGATATTTGAAAGGTCTTGTATGCTACCGTTTTGCGTTGTGTGCTAATGCTGCCATTAGAATTCTTGATCCAGTTCATTATTAGCAAAGATTTTCACAGTACACGGAGCGACTCTTGTGTTCCGTAAAATAACTGCAAACATCGTGGTACATTCTCATAATGACGTGTTATCCATTAGCACACATTGCTTCATAACAGTAATGCTTGAGCGCTGTCTAAATATAAGATATGTCGTGATTTCAAAATGACTGAACATGCTTGCGGCAGACCTACACAGCTTCCTGACATTTCACGGTACGACACTTGAAATTCGCCTCAAAGTTAAGCGTTCCAGAGTTATGTTCTCAGTTATCCGCTGTGTCGGTACCTGTGTGGAATAGTCAAAAGTTAACTGAAACGCGGCGAATGGAGCACGCGTCAATGTGTGGCGAGTTTTAGAGTCACGTCACGGAATGGGTATGTTTACGCCGCATGTGAACGTAGTAGGTAGTACGAAATGATACTTTTCTGATGAAGTCCAAGTACAAAAAAATGTAGTGAAGGTTACTGTTGTTAATTATAAAATGTTAACATGTCTTTAAATCCACCTCAATATGACATAAAACTTCGGCAAACACCCGCAATAGTTTACAACTGAAATATGTTGTGGGAGGAGAGAGGAGACGGAAAGTTAAAAAAAAAAAAAACGCGGTATCAGGACTTAGGCTTAACACAGAATGGACAAAATCTGATAAACAGGAATTCCATTCAGCGTGTTTTTAGGAAGTTTGATTCCAGGGAATGAAGAAGGACGGGATAGTTAAACCATAAAACACCTTCAGATGAATTCTGCCCTACATAGTTTTCTTGAAACGTTAATAGCCCCCTGGCTGTCAAGTATGCTTGCCCCATGTGTGGTGGAATCTGAAGGTTCATTGTCACGTTAAAAGATGCCGGTAGTGTGCACTACTCCGAGCCAGTTGATTTCGAGAGTGCGCCCTCCATTCTACGTCTTTAATGACCAATTTCATGTTATCCTCTCATCAGTATGTAGGTCTTGAAGTTGTCTCCTCTGTTAAGGTTCTCTGATTAAAAGTTCTGTCTCTCTGCACCATGCATGCTACATGCCGGCCCATCTCCAGGAGGAAATAGGCCATTATGCCTTTTTTTTTCTGACTACCTGTCATTATTTGCGAATTTACACTATTTGGGCCGAGACTTTGAATTTGGAGATCCCCGATTATAATGCAGTATCGGGAATTGTTAATAACGTGGCGTGTGGGGAGTCACAGGCTCACATTTTGGGGGTAAGTAAAGAGCAGTAGGGCCACATGTCTGGATATTCGGTGCCACTGAAATTGGCCATGCAAGGATGCAGGGCAAGAATGGATGAAAGACCAACCGGAAATATCAAATTCTGATTATTAAATAAACTACATTTATTCGGTCTAACACAACACAAGTTTATTTTAATTCAGAATGTGGCTTTACATTTGTGCTGCATGTTTCGGCCTGTGCTTAGGCCATCCACAGGCATGTCAGTACAACAGTATTAAAAAGGAAGATGTGATAGAATAGAATCTGTGTCTAAGAGGCGTCCTGTTTAAGTCACTATTTTATTATAATGTTAAAATATAGAATGCGAAAATATAAAACATGTTTTATAAGACACGCCAACTCGCCGCAGGTAAACATCGCCCCACCACCACCTTAAACTATATCGCGTGGCCCACGGTTTCTAGCAGAATTCAAAGAAGAAAAAATTTTTGAAATGCCGCGCCAAGTAAAATGTGCAAATCATAGAAGCATTTAAGTACGAACGTTTACTACAACACACTAAGACCTACAATTAATAACAATATTTATGTATACATTTTTTAAAATTGATATCTTATACATTTTATTTTGTATATTTTATATTCTGTTTTAACATTATAATAAAATAGTGACTAAACAAGGGGCCCCTTAGATTCTATTTTATCACATCTTCTTATGTACGATTTTTGTACTGACATAACAGGTGATGGCCAAAGTACAGGCCGCAACGTGTAGCACGCATGTAAAGGCACATTTTGATTTAAAATACACCAATATTTTGTGTCGACGAAATAAGTGTAGTATATTTAGTAACAAACACCACAGGGTGGCTTCCATGAAGATTACATTCTGTTGAAATAAGGAAACTTGTACATTGAAAATGTTACATTCTGGTGGAATCGTGGGAATTTAGATACCGATGGAACGGCACGGAGACATAGACGAATACCTGAAAAACTAAGCTGTCTAAAAACAGTCGTGATTGTTGTCAAAACATCGTAAGATCGCCTCCGTCTTGTCTTCGTACTTTGCCTTCTAATTTTCGTAGCAGTGGAGAGTTAGAATTTGCAAAGTCTTGTGGCTGTTAGAATCGGTAATTCTACTGCGATCTTTGTTGTGTTGGTAAAATGTTGCCCGCATGCTTTTGCAATTGAAATTGCTATGAAGCAGCAGAGCGGACGTACCCCAATTAACCAATTAACAGTAATGACAGTCAGTATAGTACAACACTGTACACCGTATTCAGAAAGAATTTCACCTTTTCTCTTAAACGCTTTGTTCTTTTCTTGGGGTTTGCTTTTAACTTGTTTTTGTACTGATGTCTGACCGTTCTTGATCATAAAAATTGTTGGCATATTTAGAAACAACGTTTTGTTGCTACAATAACCATAAATCACACGCAGTTGCGTTTTTGATTTTTGTATGCTGAAAACATTCCACTGTTGAAATAAGATATGTACAAGAGAAATTTCTTACGAAATGTCATGCAGTAATACAAACACCTGTGGCAGTGACCGTGCAGGCTGCTTTGTCTTGTTTTCAGAAACGTAAGAAAACATCAACCATCTGCGAGCTACACTTTCATTTTTACACGTAACGACGGTATGCACACACTCCGTGCATCCTACAGTTAGAATGACTGTAGGAAGTAGAACAGTCATACAATATCAATCATGCACAGAAGTACACTGTAGGACATTATGGAGTCAGATGGTAACACTAAATTCTGTCTTGTAAAAAGGATGTTATGCTGTTGATTTGTAGTATGCAAATACAGAGACTTTAAAAGGATTATGATTCATTTTCAAACATTAACAGTTCATCAGCTGCGTAAAGTATGTGTGTGTGTGTGTGTGTTTAGAGTACCATTTTGCTTGAGATAGAGACAAGTGATTTGAGAGCGCAGCGAATTCGTAATATTTTATAGGGCCGGTGTGGATGAACGGCATGTGAGTAGGTAGCATTGGGGGAATGGTACTTTATTTTCTTTACAAGTGTAGCATATATGTATTCAATGTCAGTCACATACATCAACGTTAACATGTATTTTTATAGGCAACCAGTTTCGGCCCTAGTAACGATCCATTATCAGGCCTTATCCAAGAACAAAACTTTAAAACTGCAATTTAGGATGGATACATTACATTACACTACATTACAAGTGGATACATTACATTACGCTACATACAAATAGATACATTGCATTACATCACATTACAAATGTGTACATTTATAATGTATTTCATATAAAGTTTTAACGTTTTTCTTTGGCTTTGTTCTCCGATAAGGCTTGTTGATGGCTCGTAACCAGCGCCGAAACTAGTGGCCTGTGACAATAAACTTTAACGTGTTGTTTGTGACTGACATGGAATAGATGATACATACTTGTGATCTGATACACAAACGGGGATGTATCATATAAAGTTAGTCTGAGCTCTTCTGTCTATTCATTGTAGGCGTAGGGGTTTATTGTTGCACGTGATCACACTCAGTGACACACGCCCGCACACCACACACTGGGTAGGTCTTCTCTGGACGAAGGATCGGCTCTTCGCATAGTCCTCTACTTACACAATACACAACACTCACAAGAGACAGGATATCCATGCCCGCGGTGGGATTCAGACTGCAGTCCAGAAAGTGAGCGACCGCAGACCCACGTCTTATACCGCGTGGCCACTGGGATCGGCGTGAAATGATACTACGTGTAAGTGGGGGGCGGAAACCAAAGTAGGCCTTCGCGAAGAGTAACCTGCCCCACTACCGCTCTGGCCGCCACATGACCCATGTGGATTTGGCCTCGGATCGAACTCATCCCTTCGTTGTGAGAGGCCGGAGACTGAAACACACGAACCATGACACGGCGTAATAGTACTGTGAGGCTGTGTGGTGGACTGATGAAGATGCACACCAACATTGTCCTCAGGTTAGGGCTGCCAGATGGTCTGTGGGGAGGATATCCTTACTCATTGTGTCAGCACTGTGTACGTTTGAATTTCCTGAAAATATTGGAGGTATTTATATTCACAGGGAACAAGGAAAGTCTCGTACTTTCTGGAACAGTTTTTTTTACATGAATTTCTAAGTTTGGCAACAACCATAAATTTAATTATTTTGTTTCGTGGAGTAAATACGATTTGTTTAGATGGATTAGCCTAGTTTCATCAACGCTGTGAAAGTGGGCAGAGTCATTTGATTTGAGCGTGTCAGTATTTATGAGCAGTAACATCATTCTGTGTGACATGACGCTCCCAGAGTCGCAGTGATTTGTTTTCCTGTAACAGTCGGTGTTAGGCTTACCGGGTAGCACGAATCTTCCGTTGTCATCCAGCCAGTCGAGAGGAAATTTAAATCCTGTCCATAATGAGTTTTTGTTATAAAAGCACAGATTTGTGAGATATGGTGAGGTACTTACCCCCCCTCCCCCCAGGACAGAGTTTGACAAGGTGGTGGTGGAAAAAGGCCTTCACTGGACTCGAACTTTGTATATACTAAAGAAAGTATCCGGAAAATTAAAGAACAGAAACCTGCGGAGTAATTTGTAATTGGTTTACCTACTCTGGGCGGGGGAGACTCCCTTGTGCTTCATCACAAACCAAAATACTCGTCATGCAGAAGGCAGGTATGAAGTGGGAAGGTCTCGCCAAGTCTCTAGGTCCACTGTACACCCACACAGATAGTAGTGACAGTGTTTTGAATTTGTCATGCCCCGACGCAAACAGGATGTAGTGTGTGCGCAAATTGTGGGTGTGGTGTGTGTGTTTCAGCAGACATCACGAACACACGGTAAAATGATGACCACACTTCCTGTCTCTGAGGTAATGAAGCTCATCAGTGTAGTGATGGTTATGAGGGGGCCGGTAGTACGTTAGCAACACGAACAGCACCAGTGTTAAGGAATATGAACACTTAGCCGTTCGGAGGTGAGTTACACTCGACAGCGCTTTCCGCGGTATAAGTGTCGAATTCAAATCGACACGTTTACATTGTTTTGTGTTGGTTTTCCATAAGCCTCTGTGTATGGGGCTGCTTTTAAAATTTGAAACTTACAGATTTTCTGGAATATTGATTTGGACCAGACTTTTGGAACTAACGAGAATAACTTGGAAGCTCCCTGTTCTCATATTCCGAAGTTGGAATTACAAAGGGCAGGTACCGTTTTATTGTCCGTTCACTGAGTAGGTTTATGTGACGATAACAGCTAAGGTTTAGATAGTGGTGGTGCGGGGTTCGATCCTCGGACTGGTTACTATTTATTTTGTCACCGAGTTTTTTCGTGCTCTGCGAACAGTGAGACATTGCTGCCTCCCTTTAGACGGCGATTGCATCCTTTAAAGTCCTTATCCGTTTGCTCAACATTCAGCATTCATGTTGACCAGTTGCTGCGTCGCGGTCTGGTGGCTAGCACTTCTGATCTTTCTCCGCAAAGTAACCCGTTTTGAAACAGACAACCACGATGGCTTTCTGTCGTTTTCTTTTTTGTCCGTGATCGCAGTTTTAGGGTTGAACGTGTAAGGTGTAACATGCCGCAACCACTTCGTTTCAGTTTGCCTGTCATAACCATCTTGCCATTCGACGTCACGTGACGTGATTGTTAACAGTACCAGGTTTCCGCACCTTGTCGATTGTCTCGTATAACAAAATATTTGGTCCACCGAACTTTCACGGCCGAGACCCGGTCTCGGTCCCAGGCGAGTCCACGTGGGATGTGTGGTGAACAAAGTGACTGTACAGGGCTTCGTCCTTTGTTTTCTCCTATCATCATTCCGGCGTTGTTCCATCACTAATGTATTAGTAGGTGACAGCGTCGTTAAAAAACACGTGAATGGAATTTGGTCTCCTCCTCGGGTGAGAGGGTGGGGAGGGACTTACTGAGGTGGATCCGATATGAAGGGCTCTTCTCAATCGGTTGACCGGTGCTGCTGAAAAAGTATCGTTAAACTAGGTATGGATCATTTACAGTGAATCACCGAGAGATATTTGGCGTCAGAATCGTCTCTGCATCTTGTCCTCGTTTGTGGTCTTTTCGATTTTTAGGTGTTTAATTCGTGCCATCTGCGTGGATCATTTCTTTCCACTCATTCTGTATGCATGGCCTTTCCGTCTCTTCCTGTATGCAGCAGTCTGTTTGGATTTATCAGACTTAATTTCTTTACGTAGGCAGGTATAGACCTCCGTAATAGATTGTGTGTGTCTGCATGTGTGAATTGATTTTACGTTTTATATCCAGAAGGGTCGCAGTAAGTTACTCATCTTCAGGAGAGTGGCTGTGGTCGGGTGGAGCTGTAGGCCGCCCCGGGCGGCAGAGCCCAAGGGGCGGAAACGTGAATATTTTAAATGAAAAAAACATTCTTATGCTCTGACAATGAGTCAAACAAAAGGAACGTCAATACATGATTTTGATTATATTTAAATTTTATAATTTCTGGTATGGGCACAGTCGTGATTACTTTCCCCGGGAGCCTGAAAAACTTCGGTACGTCACTTCGCGTCTGAGTCTTGGTATTTTGTTGCACGTGGCCAACGCTGGCATTACCGGTCTCACCAGCCCAATTCAGATTGTGGCGTGACATCGTTTGTTAAGGAACATGCTACATGTTCTGCCCTGAAGAAGGAGGCGGCATGCCCCTCTGAAACATTAGTAACAACCATCAGGACAACGCACAGGACACTATGAATCCTCGCTGAATTTAGGTCACCAGATCTTGTGTAATTTGAAATTTGTGTTTGTGATTATTTGTTCGTAAATTTGATTCCATCATATTACTGGAGATGATTCTGAGCCAGTTTTATCACCCAAAAATTTCAGTAATAATTTCATTACTTTTGATTTCCAAGAATGAACACCAGAGGCGCTGTGGATGTTCAGTCGTAACAACACGTAAACCGTCCCTGAAAAATGGCGCATGATTCTGTTTGGAAGTAACACGTTTTATATCGTGCGTCGTATATTTGTCAGTAAATTAAATTTTGCAATTCAGTTTCGATGGCTGCTAGTTAATGTCACGTGGATAAATTCCGATGCTGAAGGCCAGCGAACAATAAGAAGTGTGGCGTATACAGCATTGTACCATTTCTGTTTTCTGTGATGGGAAAATAAACATGAACTGGAATTCTCCATGTTAGGTCTTTATGTAACACAAGGGTACGTCCCATTTCGTAGGGTTACGTTCTGTTTGCACTGTACGCCAGTTGTTGCCAAGGATGATCAAATCAGGTAGAATAAAGCTTGGTTCTCAAAAGGGGCCGTCGGAATTCCGTCCGTGTAGCGACAGTTATCTCGTCAAGATAATCGCTATTAATGTTTAGTACGTAAGCATACCAAGAAATACAAACAGAGCCGGAAGATGGCAGCAGGGGAACGTATGTCTGCGTTGGTGCTGTCGAAAATATTCACTTAGGTAGCAGCACCAGGTTCTACGTAAAATGTGTGTTGTTGAAATCCAACGAGATGCGACAATATGCGGATCGTACTGTCTGGGGAGCAAGCTTGCTCCCCAGATAACATGTCTGTACCAGAGGCTGCAACTACAGTTTTATGTACTCCTGATGATGGGCGCGACGGACGCCCGAAACATGTAGAGTAATTTAGCAGTAAATAAATATCTGCATACTGTTGCATCTCGTTGGATTTATTCAACCTAGAATCACGATGCACGGAAGCACGAATATAAAATTTACATGAAATGTGTTTCTTGATGATGTTTCTGACCCTCCGTAAGTTTTGGGTCATTGACTTTAGTGATTTTTCATGAAGTTCGCTTTTCTGTTTAATTTCAACAGGCTTTTATTAGGCAGGTAAATCTACAAGTACTGTCGGACGAGTGTTGATGAAAAATTGTTCTGTTAAGTAGTAAAGCACAGCAAGATGCTTCCATTTTCATTTAGCACCGTAGTCTACAGGCCTGAGTGAATGCGTCTAGAGGGACGGCGTGTCCTTCTGTCTTTCCTCGTGTTTTTTCTCTGAAACTACCGAAAGTACGGCGACCTTATTTGGTATTTTGCAGGACGAGGGAGGCGATAAATCTTCCCCAGAATTCATGGGACGAATGTTGATAAATATCTCATATAAGAGCTGCACATCTCAGTGGGATCTGCATTTACGCTTCGTACCTTTTACAGAAAGAACCACTTCCGAGACCGTTAATGATGAAACTTTTATCTCACTTTCATGTAAACTATTTACGGACACGGACCAACATCACTCACACACAAGAAGGATAAATGAAAATTAATCGTAAACTTTTTTTTTGACAGAAGCCATCCCGTTGTGCAATAACAGTTGTATAAAATATTATATACCGTCAGTACGCAGCATCAGTATAGTAATATAGCGTATGCAGTAGGTTAAACTGTGGCGATTTTGTGTTATACGCGAAGCTGGGATGTGACCGGTACCTTTATGTTGGCGTAATTCGGAATGATTTTCTTGGTGAGGCATTGTCGGTTAAAGAAGATATCAGCGCAGCATTTCAGTACCTCAACCTTTAAGTTCTTATATTGATAGATGGAACGTGCTTGACTGGCTATGAATTTGACAGAAACCATCCCGTTGTGCAGTAACAATTGTATAATATATTATATACCGTCAGTACACAACAATACCAATATAGTAATATAATGTATGCAGTAGGTTACACTATGGGCTTAGTGTTAACTTATAACGTTGTAATTGTCTGAACGGCTATTATTAGGTAATATTTTTTCCCCGTCGTAAATAATGGATTACGAATAGAAAGCCTTTCGTTTCCTTTTATCTTCCATGCAGCCGTTTCTGACGGACAGGTGAAGGTACTTTTCTGTGCAATGCTACCCAATTCCGGACAGTCCGTTTGCATTCTGGAAGGATCCCAGGCTTCGTCCGTTTGTCCCTCTGGCCAGAGCAACATGTAGGTGAAGATGAGCATGGAGCGTTCATGGAATGACACAAACAGGGCAAAAAAGAAGTACTTGGAGAAACAAATGTCCTAGTTACACTTTGTCCGCAACAGATCTCACATGGACTGACCTGGGATCGAGGCCGGCGAATGACCTGATCCATTTATGCATGGAACTTTAGTTCTTACCTCACAGAGAAGAGTCTCCGTTCCGTAGGAAAACCAGTTTTTATTGATATGTAACCAGATAACTTGCGTTTATTGTGAGAACCATATAATATTACATTGGTTGGTATCTACAGTTACCACTGGGCTTAAACGGTTAAATAATCCATAGTTCCAAGTCTTGATGTTCGTAATGGAGCAGTACGTTTATATTTGACGTACAGATACACACCATATTAACATCACGGATAGTGCGGTATGCAAATTCGCAATGAACATAATTGGAGAAGCATTCGGCCACCAGCTTATAGAGAGGAGCGTGAATGTCAGTCCCTGTCCTTCAGCTACATAAAAAAAAGGAGTCAACCATAACATATCCACCTAATGCATTTCATGACCTGCGTCAAGGGAGCATTATTGGAATGCATGGGTATTGATTGTTCGTTCCACTTGTTATCTGTTGTGTTACTTTCTGCTGGTTTTATCACTTATCTGCAGATATTTCAGTTGGTATTGTGTGTCGAAGTACGTAGGCAAAGTTTCGTAATCGCTGACGTGTGACAGATGCTTTGGTGATTAGTGATGAATCTTGAAAGCCCAGCAGAGCAGGAAATCGCTTAGGTGGTATGTACATTAATGATGGATTAAGTTTAAAAATTTACAAGAATGCCGTCAAGATGTCAGTGTAATCCGAACTATGCTTCGTACAGAGGGTCAGTTGGAAACGGAACAGGCTTTGCATGAGAATGTGGATTTATTGTCTGTGGAAAAAATTTAGGTATGAATAACCTGCTTCAAATGAATTACCATCTGCAGTATAATAATAATAATAATAATAATAATAAATATGCAAGGAAACGGGTACAATTGGACAAAAAACACTGGTATGAACATGCACCAAAATCACTAGAAACAAGTCAAGGAGGCAAGGTAATCATATTGTGGAATCAACAAATACAAACTGACAGAACTATCCCCAACAACAAACCAGACATTATAATTTGTGATAATGAAAGGGGAACATGTATGTAAATATACGTTGCAATCTCAGGAGACATAAATGTGATTAAAAAAGAAGCCGAGAAGATTCCAAAATATAAAGACCTTACAGTATAAATAGAGCGCATGTGGAATGTAAAAACAAAGGTAACAGGGGCGACTGGGACTTTTTCAAAGTCATTTAGAAAATACGCGAGCAACATACCAGGAAAACATGAAGTCAAGGAACTCCAGAAAACAGCCATATTGGGCACTGCACACATACTTCGGAAA
>Ga0136643_10012748_pt1 | contig 12540 bp, 6 predicted proteins | sample TergutLab28metaG_FD_96883 | JGI IMG/M metagenome (GOLD analysis project Ga0136643, IMG submission 96883) | Labiotermes labralis P1 segment gut microbial communities from Petit-Saut dam, French Guiana - Lab288 P1 (version 3) (version 3) | ecosystem: Host-associated > Arthropoda: Insects >...
ATTTTTTCTTTTTGTATTTCGTTAACACACTTAACCAACAAGGGCGCCTCTCCCCCTAGCTTTCATCCTTTTTGCAAAAAAAAAAAAAGCTAAATATTTATTGATAGTGTTCAGAAATGAGTTTGGCACAAATGGCTGTACAGTTATGTACAGCCCCTGGGAAGGTTTTGGTCACTCTTTGTTGAAGATACATAGCAGCAGGGAGACACAGAGAGTTTCACTGGCGAATGTTTACAGTGGGCCAGTCATTATGAAGTGCGTCCGAGCGTGTAAGGGGGGTGTTGTGTGACGTGTGACAAGAGTCACACACTGCGACCAAATGGGTCAAGATTACGGTCGGTATGGGAGTTTCACAGTGGCGGTATGGAACTGTCGGCTTGTTGGCTGGAGTCATTCCTCTCTGGCACACACACACACACACACACACACACACACACACACACACACAGAAACAACAGATCGCATCTCCCCGAAAAGTGACACAAGTCAAAATGTCGACAGGCCAGTTCCGAGCTTTGAGGACTTCGTTCTACTGGGATATGGCGATATGGCGTCGCGTTTCGACGAAACTTCCTTCCTCTGAGGTTTCAGGCTTCACCCCGCCGTGTAGTTGAGGCGTTCCCTCTTCTGGGACATTAGGGAGGCGTAGGGTTGTCGGTCGGTTACCGATATTTCGGGACAAAGTGTCCCATCTTGACCCCTAAATATGAAACCACCGCGTTCTTTCGAAACGTCGGGAACTGCCTATTCAACGACGCAACGTTATAGACTAGAAAAACGAAGTCCCAAGAGCCGTGACGTAAGGGTTATTGAAAGAGAGGGATTAAATTGGTAATTCACTCATACACGGATTTGTGTATCGTGCAATGATTTTTCCTTCTACTGAAACTACGTTTCTCCACATGTCCCTGTCTCTTCTGTCAGTCTCCGGCTAGTTACACCCAGTCTTGCTCTATTCTAATAATAGCTTCGATACTGAAAACTTCGCACATCCGGAATGTTAAAGGTAAAGGTAAAGTGACACCCTTACAAGCCCGGTGTGGCCCAGAGGGTGGGTAGAGGTATAGCTCTACTCTTCCATGACCGCGGCACTAGAAGGGGGTGAGTGGTCATCAGCACGCCCCGGCCGCACTTTACCCCGGGAAAGACCCGGTACCCATTATACAGGAGGCTGGGTGGGCCCCAGGGCAGGTCTGGACGGGCGGAAAATCTCGTCCCCACCGAGATTTGATCCCGGACCTTCCAGCCCGTAGTCAGGCGCTATAACATCCGAAATGTTACCCGGCGTTAAGTTGGTACTTGGTTACAGACGTTTTGGGACAACCACTCGGTCTCGTCCCCCAAGATCAAGATTTGAACCTTTTAGATGGTACCTACAGAATGTCCCGAAATGTCTGTAACCAAATACCAACTTAGACCGCGTAGCATTTTGCTAGAGCGAAGGCCTGAAATCTCCCTCGGTTTCATTGTTATCTGGTAAGGCAGCAGCTTTTGGTACGCAAGTTTGTGTCCAGGCTGTGACACCGTCCATCGCGGCATCTTCCATGAAGAAGAGTGACGAAATGGAAACTGAACCATTATTTTGACTTGTGTCACTCTTCCCGTGAAGACGCCTACGCCCACACACCAAACTAGTCTCATGATCTCCTGAACTTTCGGTCTGCAGTGTACACGTCAGCAAGCTTTTGCCATGACACTGGCTGTGTGCGGATCAACACACTGAATCTAAATCGGTGGTTCCCAAAGTGCGCTCCACGGATCCCGGAGGATCCTCGACCAGTTCCCACGGGATCCATGGATACATATCTGTAATGGATACTTTGAAGTTTACTTATTTTTTAAATAAATTAACAATGTTTTGTTAAAAATAATCCAGTAATTTCTTTAACTGGCGATGTGTTTATCTCGTATGACCTTCAGAATATCTAATTATGAAACCCCCTGTACCCGCGAAGCCAGCGACAATCAGTCCAATTAAGGAGAAATCATGCCTTTCATGGTTACGTGTGCTACCGGTAAATATTCGTAACTATCTAAAATCAGTCCCGAAATATAAACCTTTAACTTTTGATATATCCTTACCTACCATTTGGACACTGCGTTTAGGTGATCAAGGACGTGATGATCCGTGATTATTTTTCGAAGCCAAAAGAGGTCCGCGATTAGAGAAGTTTGGGAAAAACTGATCTAAGTAGCTCGCCATATACACGTACTTAATAACAACGACCACTGGCTAGTACGAAAGATCAACAGGTTGATATGTCGCCTGCACGTTCTGCTCAGGGAACATGATGGACATCGAACTCCAAATGCGCGTGTGAAGCGTCCATTCGGGCTGCATGTGTCTGCTGTTCGGAGGACTGCCACACGACATCTGCCGATGGCACAGTTGCACAGTAGAAGGCCATGAGTATGTATTTGCCATTTTATAAGCGTTTATATTATGTTACATTATATTATCAAATAGTAAAGCAGTCCCTGTTCATGCCATGACGGTATATAGGGAAAGCAGAGACGTAACTCCACTCATTCTTAGACCAGTGGTCAACTTCACGCCCCGGTAGCTTCACCCCGTACCCATTGGGCCCAATAGCCGCTTTAGGAAAGAGAAAATGTTCTTCTCCTGCGGGGATTCGTAACCCCACTAGTAGAGCTGCGTCATGTATATTGCTATAGAATATGAAATACATTTTACAATTATACAATCCTTTTTTGCGTTGTATTTTTTGTTTGTTTGTTTAGTGGTATTTCCTCTAGCTGCTGCCGAGATATTCGGGTTTGTAACAAAAGTTAGAACATTTGAAGACCTGGGTGTAGACGGAACGATAATATTGACGTGGAATGGATTAATCTGGATGAGGATGTGGACAGAGCAGTGAACAGGAAGTTACTTGATTAGCTCTTGAAACAGACTGCTTCCATTAGTTAAGTAGCTAAGGTAGTATGTTACTTAGTTCATTAGTATGCTAGTTAGTCAGGCAGTCAGTCGTTTGGTTAGTCAGTCAGTTGTTTAGTCATTCAGTCAGTCAAGTAGTTAGTTAGTTAGTTAGATGCTCAAACAGTTGAACAGCTGCAAGAAACAAAGAGGAACCTGGCACACTGCAGTAATTATGAATAATTTGATAAACCATTAATTTATGCAGAGAAGTTTACTGAGGACTTGGGCATATCAGTAGGACTGGACTGACAGTCCAAAGGAGACAGCAGTCAGTTCACATGTCCAGTTGACAACGAACCAATTCAGGATCGCCAGCAGCAGTTCACAGCCCCTCTCACTTTGCACTTTTGTAGCCATCACCACAATCAGCTGAACAAAGACTCATACAGATAGCCTATGTAGCAAGTTCTGTTCCTTTACAACAGTCACTACATGCACAGCAAATAATGGAAGACAGCTGAAAACTAGAAACAGCTATGCAGCATGGTCATAACAAGGATACCATTGCTGCAGATTTTACAGTGCATTACAATTTGCTTTGAGGCAAGTCATGAAGCAAGCATCACCACCTTGCATCTTGACATTTACATGTAAAGAAACAAACTGATCAGCAATGTTACAAATCTATTTACTGATTGATGTATTCTCTTGACACTCCCTGTCTGTGGCCACTAATGAGCAGTCTCAGCACACCAGCACTGATAACAACATATCTAAACTCGACCATGACATAAGAAAAAAAAAATGTTGTTCTTTGTGCTCTGTCAACAGAACTGGTGAGAAACGATTTGAAACAACCTGTTTCCAGATCTGCCCTTCAAAAGCACAAAATGCTAAGATGTAATAAAACTTAGTGTCAGTATATATGAAAAGATAATTAATATCTGTAACAACAAAAGTATGTCTCTACAAATCAATCACATGAAGTTACAAAGCTAAATGAAAATGTGGCCTAATAGATACATATCGCGTTTTTTTAGAGTTACAGAAAAAATACAGAAATGAAGTTCCTACAGTAGCTTATAAAACCTTGTGACATTTCAGGTTGTCATAGTGGTGTTGATGAGTTCAAGCGTTCTGAAACATGACGCCGTGTAGATAGGTATGCACTTATCAACGTTCTGGAGGTCCTTGCTGACCCCTTCAACGACCAAATAGTCCTAGATAACTAAGCCCCTGAATATGGAAGCATTAAACTCCTCCGAAACGTTAATTAGTATCGACTGATGTGGCATCCTGTCCCAAAATACTCAACTTTTCGCCGAAACTTCGTAAAGGATGCACTTCTACGCGCGACTGAAAAGTCGGCCATAATTGTCGCAACCCGTCACTCACAATGCAATGGGTAACAACATAACCGTAAAACTAAATATGCTAGGATCGCCAAATGTCAACAGTCTGAGCTACGTAATCTTACGTGCTCTTATCGTACATAAAATACCAGCAACACGACAGCACAACAAAGATATTTGTTAAAATCGTCCATTTCTTGCGACAAGTGTACAACAGAGACATCACACAAATCGGGGCAGGTTCTACAGACTACTTAATAACGCTGGTACTGAGTAGTTTCGTCAGCAGTGTTAAGAACTGCACTGTGCCATGAAAGTTTACAGTGGGATGGACTGCCTTCGGCAATCTTCCAGCATTTACATTTGATACTACCTACCTTGATCCGCTGTTGCCTTGTGGGTTATGGAAGGTTGAGGTTATGGTTCTCCATCTTGCAGATTTAACTACTGGACACCACTAGTGTAACGATTGGCATCCTTTATCTAGATCCACCATTGTTGTTTTACGGAGAGCTGGGTTAATGTTTAGTATCTTGCATTATTTCTTATTTCACACCACGTACACGCACACACACAAAGCTTTGCACTCACTGTCCCAGTTGCCTTGAAGGTTACAGACACGTGTTTCACTATTTTGCAGAACTGACACCATCACCGCTACACTTAACACTCGATACACTCCCCCACCCAAAAGTTACGGAATGTTGCGTTTACTTTAGTTCATTACGCATTAAGTAACAACCACCTGACACCTCAACTATACAACTTTGCTAATCATCAGCTGTTATCCGTCAAGGTTACGGGGTCGTCTTCAATGCCGGGAACGAAACTTGCTACTGAAAAATTAGAATAGCCTACAGGCCACAGATCAGCTACAGACATTATGCCAGTCCCACCACTGTTACAATATAAGCAAATACACCACGGAGGAACGTCAGCTTCGTTGTGATAGCTGATGTCCCTGCTTCGAGATCCGAAAAATAGATTGCACGTGGTCAGAGTCCCATGGCATAAACGTAATTGTTATTGGAATACGAGCTTGGATAGGCACGCGATAACTAAATGAAACGGCAGTCAGGACAAAAAGAAGGAAACAAGAGTTACAAGAAACTTTTTTACTGTTTTACTAGAGTTTCTCACGCTGCCATCTATGTACTTATGCTGGCAATACCCGGACCGCGAACGGTAGCTCAACCGTGACAATATTCTACCCTTCGATGAACAGAGCATATAAAATGAGGCTTAAATTTTTTTTAAAATATCTGCGTCTGTATGTGAATACAAGGTGCTATTATTCACAAGGTACATAAATAATTGGGCAAATAAGAGGTTAGCATTGTTTGGGGTGAAAATATATTTCAGGTTAGTATACAACAGTTGTTATGGGGTATTTCAACTTAAAAATTATAAAATAAACATGATTTGGTCCACCAACTCAAGTAAGATATACCTGTGTTCAAAATGGGGCCATTTCAGATGTTTTAGAATTCATCCTTATTGTTAATAACCATGCAATTGCTAAATAAAAGCACAGAACTTCAACCATGCCTTACTTGCACATTTACTGTACTGCTGACATCTTTGTACTAAATAGCATATAACTGTCTTCAAAGTATTTCTTGACCAGTTTGGATTAAATCCACATATGCCCTTGTGAAAACTGATTAAAATTTGGTAAACGTGACATCCGCAACAATTTACTGAGTGCGGAGTTCTGTGAAAACCAGCACAGTTTAAGCCATACTTTACTTACAGCCATAAATGAATTTGAACCTGCATGTACCGCAGCTTTCTGTTAAAGTTGGGTAAAATTTGATTTATTCTTGATGTTCATAAGACCAAGTATCATAATATTATTCCTACAGTAAAACCAACCAGATGCACCAGTGTATCAAATTTATTTATTTTTGAATGACACTCTACATTTCCGGATTGTCTGCTTGCAAGTGGGTACCTGCTAGCAAGCAGACAGCAGTATCTGTTTGACAGCTGTATGGACAGTCTTGAACTGCTGATGATGGACAGAAAGACATGTAGAGTGTCATTCTAAAATAAATAAATATGACACATTGGTGCATCTGGTTGGTTTTACTATAGGATTGATTTAAGCTGTTGAACATTTTTAAGTTAAGCAAAAACCAACAGAGGAAACGCTCTAATTTTCTTATGTGCTCAAAAGAAATTACATTCACACCAGTACCATTAAATAGTACGACATTTTGAAGGTGAAGAAGGCATTGGTAAACTCAATATCCTGCAGCAGGGAGTATACCATTTGTAACCTTGTTCCTCTAACACAGTGCTCTAAAACAATATGGTTTTGAGGCAAACATTAAATAATGTATATCAGGTCTACATACACAATTTCCTCTTTGTGTGTGTGCAATAACAGTGAAGAGTGAAGCTCAGCAATCTGAACAAGCAGCATCCAACATAAATAGCTGCATGTGAATTTAATGTTTGTACACTATACAGGAAGAGTTTATCAGAGTACTAATTATGTATTTATGCAAATTTCACATAAAACCTCAAAAACACTCACAAATTCTATACACCATTTACTTATTTCTAACCCTGATGTGTTTCACTGACTGATCAGCACCAGGGAAATCTATGTTACATGTAATGACTGCCCAAGGTTAAAGTATGAAGTAAGATATCTAGGAGAACCTGCTGAATACTTAAAATACCAGTTACTTACTAAATACATATTTATGAACCATTATATACTTGTAAAGCATCGAGGTTCATTTTGTTGTCATTAGATCCGAACACACTAAACGTTAACAAAGTCACTTGAGCGAATCAATTAATACATGTAACAGGCTTGTCAGCTGTTAGACACTTAGCTAAACCAGGTAGAAGTTAAAACTAAGTGATAAATAGAATCAAGGCAACTTTGATCATCTTATGCGATAAAATATGCAACTAAGTGGATGGTAAAGATGAAGCAATTGCAATTTGAGAGATAATTGAGATATTACGCAGTGCATAGCGGTAATTCCTTATGGTCGTTGCAGGCCAACCTCTCGGTCCCATCTTCAAGAGTCAAGAAATCCAGAGATTCGAAAGAATTATAAATCGAAAAGGCCCAACTCCTTACTTTGCTCTTCTTCCTCCTGTGTTGTAGGGACCAAAACACCGTACCCCCTATACTACAATTCTGCTATCACATCCGATCGCAACCTGACAACAGAATCTATACACACATCTTGTATATCTTTGACCCTGAAGGTGTGACAGATAGGTTGCCCCAGAATGTCAGTAAGGAACTACCACTATATGCTGTTTAACATCTCTGAAGAGTGCATATCTCATCTACTTCACGGTGGAAGCCTGAAATCATGCAACTGCAATTTGCGTTCTGATGTGTCTGTGTTCTGTTTGAAGTCACCAGTTATGTGCTATTTATGAGGCACCAACAATCATTAGCATCCATGAACTGACAATTACAGAGGCAGTAAAGGTGAACACATCAGGATTACCACACATGCACACATTTCCTAACTTAGTGTATTGCTCCTCAAAGTATTTTAAGTGTAAGATATCTTAGTTTGAGAGGGAATCGGAGTAGATGAAAAGGGAACTCTTGTTCTTGTTGTTGTTGTTCTTCTTAAGACTCGTGCACACTGCAATTAGCAACTATTAGTTTAGTTGTGTCTGTCTGTCTGTCCACATGGAACTTGGTTCCTGATGGATGGCCTACCATGAAATTTTTATACTGGGGATTTTTATCAAACTCTGTCAAAAAAATTCAAGTTTTGTTAAAACTAGACAAAAATAAAAGAAAGGCACTTTACCTGTACACACATGTAGACTTTATACTACTTAGATTACTAACATTACCACTGTTCCTGCTGTTATTGTGGCTAGTAATGATACCACTAATTTTCTGGTTGGCAAGATTACCTGTGTTCTATTCTTTGCTATGGTTACACGAACACTTCAGAAGTGTTCCACTCCGCAGACATTTCCTATCTTGTTGTTGTTGTTGTTGTTGTGGTGGTGGTGGCAGTGAAAATGGTGAAGATCTTACACTCCCCCCCACAAAAAGGCAGATTTATTGTGCTGGCAAGCTACTGACCTGTATCAATATATAATTCACATCGGCAATCAACTGTTCGTTCTACATACTTACTACAAATGAAAAATTGTTCTCCTCATTCCAATTTATTGTAGACAAAAACTATACCATATACTGAGAATTTACTATTAATACATTTCTTCTTGCACAAGGTGCTTTGTAAGCTATTTAAAAAGAATGAATTAATAAGTCTGTGCCAAGCATTCACAATTTAGGATTTGAACCAGTGTTTAATACAGAAAGAGTTGATCAGAAACACAAAATTTTTATAAATGAAATGTCACAGAAAACCTGAAACTTGTCTATTAATGTTATCTTTGTGTTCCGATAAGATACGTGTAAAAAAAAAGACAGTAGCTATTCTATCTGATCACCTGAAAAATGCACACTGCAAAAATATAAACTATTGCAATTGAAACAACATCAGTTATATTTGCAAAACTTACTTGACAGTTTAACTATACAGCTACCAACTTGTACAACGATGCATCCGTATACTAACATCACAATTCATCATTACAACCACAAAGTTCCAATACTGATAAACAGTTTCAAAAGTCAACAATTATATACCAGTACTAACAAAATAATGGTAATAGCATATATAATATGTAATAATATGGTGACTTGGCAAACAAAAATACTGTACACATTCCCCAACTGCACTGGGGGGGTCAGTGACTCACGCGCACACACGCACATGCACGCACGCATGCACACACACACAAATATATAACATGTAAGTACAACAGATATGAACAAAAGTGTGTACAAGACAAGGAATAGTTTAGTGCCAGAACCAAGTGTACAAAACTTGCACTTTCCCTGGCACACACAAAAAAAAAAAAATTACAGAGTAAATACAAATTTCACTAGCAACTAGCTGCACAGTGTTTATATTTATTACACACAGGTCCTACATGTTTCAGCCACATATCCTGGACATCTTACAGGAGTTAACAAGTTTCGCCTACGTGTACAGCTCATATGACAAATTGTTACAGATAAATGGCACACTACATACATACATACATATTTGATGTTCAGGTGACCATGCATCATGATCAATTCTTATAATAAAACTAACCAGATGCGCCAGTTTCCCAAATTTATTTTTGGAATAAAACTCTACATGTTTTGGACAGTTCCTCTATCCATCATTAGCAGTTTTTCACTGTACACACAGCAATGGTATATGTCATACAGGTTTGCTGACAGCTTGCAAAGCAAGCCATCAGCAAACCTGTATGTACTGCTGTGTGCACAGTGAAAAACTCCTGATGATGGACAGAGGAACTGTCCGAAACATGGAGAGTTTTATTCCAAAAATAAATTTGAGAAATTAGTGCATCTAGTTGGTTTTATTGTCAGAATAAGAATATATACATACATATGTATATACAAAATTTAATAAGGATACAATGATGACCATCACAATAGACATCATGTGTAAATAAATAGGTAGATATAATGCTAAAACTGTTGTTTTCACACTGGTCTTAAAAAGTTGTAGGTATGAAAGTTGTAAGTCCCTTAAGATGGCCAAGATGTGAGGATGCAACATGTTTGGGTTGTGTACAATATATGTAAAAATATCGTGCAACAAGTTGGTGGTGAAATTTGTGTGTAATGGCCTGTTACATTGAAGGTGTGCAAAATCAAATAAATAACACAGTATTCTGAAAATATTTATCTGGCCAGTAACGAAATCAATTAATATATCTGATTGGTAAATCTGTGCAGCCTGTATTACTTTAAAATATTCAGCAAATGAATAATACATTGCTGTTGTTCAAGTATTAGAATCTCTTTTTTCCAGTCACAGTATTATACAATTCTTGAGAAAGGACAGTCCCAATTAAAAAACAGTTCTTATCTAACATACAAAGAATTTAAATCCACAACTGTCATCAACATAGGTAGGAATCTGCAATAAATGAAAATTTATATCTTCTTACTGACTAGAAATTTTCAGCAATGTTACCCTAAAACAAAGAAAGCCATACATAAACTGTCAATCATTTTACTTTGGTACATTCAAAGTGATGATTCTGCAACAATAACACAATACCAGTGCGAAATATATCAAACATATTCAGGTTTTAACAAACAAGATGGTTTTCTAAAGACGTAAATGTTTAATGTGAACACAGCATTCTGACACCAAACCATGAACCACATCATTAAACATGAATATACAAAATATGCTTCAGGCAAGTGTCCATAGGAATAAATTGGTGTAACACAGATTAGAAAATTTGCAAAATAAGTGGAACTTATGGTAATGCATCAAGATCAATACGAATTTATGTCTAATTCCAAATGGCAGTGACAGGAAGACCAAAGAGTCACTAATTATCACATTTACTAATCAAGACACCCCAATGTATTCAGTTACAAAAATAGCTTGCACTTGCAACACTGAGACCAGCTACACAACCTGCAGCTTCTTATAAATTTATATCATACAAGAAGAAACAGTAATTTCCTTGAGTTTATTATTACATAATCTAATTTTACATCTGATTCATTTTCTGCCTGAAATCTTTATATTTTGTCTGAAGTGACTATTTCTCATGGCACATTACAAGCAGAAATAAACATAAATTATCCAAATTACAGGGTCTCCCTTAAAACAAACTACATCCTTGCTTTATGGAGCTATGCAACAGAGAATCTGCAGTAACACATTTACAAACAGAAGGTTAATGTTCATGAATCAATTTCTATAGTGACAGTTCCTCAGACTTCTTTTGTTAAAAGGAATAACAAAATGCATGTATGTGGTGACATATCGGTTCTCTGTCTCATACCACACAGGCATCACAGCTACTTATTGTTTCCCTTTACCGTAAAAGTGAAATATTACTAATGTCATTATATGAACTGCGAAATCTCAACACTGCAAAGATCGGTGTGCCTGAACTTCGTTTTACACCTATCACAAATAATGCATTTCTTTTGACACACAACTTTATTTCTTGTTCTAGTCTAAGAGCTGACTGGGAATAGAGAAAAAAAAAGTGTGACAGATGTATCCACACTGTGTTAGCACCCCAGTGACTACTGACTTCACTTCCATTGTAATTATATAGCACTTCCAAGGAAACCTTACACACAAAGTAGTATAATAAAAAGACATATCTTTAAGACAAAATACAGTTGTATCCTTTCTCTTTGTATTTTTTTTTTCTTTCTGAAAGTTCAAGATAAGGTGAAAAGCACATCGGTGTTAATAAAAACTCTTAAAATATACTGATATAAGACATCTTGTTTCCATGTAGAATATAAACTGCAAGGCTATCTAGATGTGTGAGGTGAAGTGTGGTCAGTTGTCATCAGAGCATGTTGCACTAAAACAAAAATATGGACAGGGATCAGAAAGGAGTGAGTCTGTTACCAGCTGACCAATCCATATTCAAAAATCTTCTGAATTCCACTGCATAATGCGGGGTCTTTCATTTATTACTGCACCGAGCACAGCAACTTTATCGCACAGGGAGCCCGCATTCACCAGGCATTCCATGACAGCTGCAGGGCTCAGGGCGGTGATAAAAGAAAACACACTACATAGTCTGGCAATAGCTCTTTTTTCTTTGTCATTCAATGGTGAACTCTACTGAATGCTCACACAGCAAACTGAACAGTACAGGAAACAGAATTACATTTTGCAACCAAACATTTCATCACAGTTTTCATAAGCTCACAGGTGGTCCATAGCCCAACGCACCTCAGTTCTGAAAGATGTAAAGTTCTCACAGAGGTGTTTGTGAGGATTCAGGCCTCCTGGGATGTGAAGCTGTGTCAATGGCTGACTGGTCATGACCTTCACACTGTCTACGCTGTTCCTTACGGATGTCAGGAACCACTCCCACAACAGACACAGCTTCATATCTCAGAAGACCTAAAACAACACCTCAGTCCTGCTTATACTGCCACAACTGTTATTTATGATCCATTTTAATACAACACTCCCATCAATGCCCTGGACTCAGAAGGGGCATTTCCCTCACGGCCCTTGGACAAAACTGTCATAAGCAATTTGTTTTGATGTTCATAGGGCCATGCATCATAATATTACTTCTATAGTAAAAGCAAGAAGATGCACCAATGTATCAAATTTATTTTATTTTGGAATGACACTCTACATGTTTCGGACGGTCTTTCCATCCATCATCAGGAGTTCAAGACTGTACATACAGCAACAGGCATTTGTCAAACAGATA
>Ga0136643_10012749_pt1 | contig 12540 bp, 10 predicted proteins | sample TergutLab28metaG_FD_96883 | JGI IMG/M metagenome (GOLD analysis project Ga0136643, IMG submission 96883) | Labiotermes labralis P1 segment gut microbial communities from Petit-Saut dam, French Guiana - Lab288 P1 (version 3) (version 3) | ecosystem: Host-associated > Arthropoda: Insects >...
TTATTTGGACCACCATCTATTTTTTTATAAAGGCGATTTTTAATGTTTTTTTTTTATTTTTTTTTTTCAAAAAAAAAAAAAAAAAAAAATAATAGTAATAAAAAAAAAAAAAAAGAAAAGAAAAAAAAAAAAAAAAAAAAAGAAGGTGGGGGGGGGGGGTGATATTTTCACCCTTGTTTTTACAACCATGAAGGGGCAAGTAGTTTTCTCCTAATGTTGTTTGTATAGAACGATAGCAGCGTGTCTGTACGCTTATTGGTTGCCATGTGTCTGTCAGCCCGTTCTCTCATCACACACCACAGCGTTTCTTCTCCTCCGAGATCACAAGATTTTTCAGCATCAGCCGGCGCCATCCGTATTAACATATTTGTCTGTTGGAAAGTTCACACTGGCTGACGGCATTAACTCGCGCAATAGTTTAGCCCATTAAATGGTAAAAGCACGATATCTCCTTTTTGAACAGCACTGCTTAATGCTCTGAATATGCTTATGATTTCAACGGTCATCCATTGTAGTTTTCTGTGTTCTTAATTAATAACCACGTCATTAAGCCACGCGGAATTATGCGGATATATTTCCTCGAATTTTAATCTCGGCGCTAGGGCAGAGGACCGAAGTCAGATTCTACCTTCGGTGGCTTTAGCCCTTAGAGAGGATTCACAGCAGCCTTTTTGAATTGGGGGGGGGGGGGGGTGGCTGGTTAAGTAAAAGGGTGGGTGTCGCCGCTTTGGAAACGAACAAAAATCTTGCGACTCTAGGGAAAGTGTCTCCATCTCCCCCCCCCTCCCCCTCAGCAAGGACCTGTCGGTAAAACAATCGGTTATTCAATGCAACCTCAATAAATGCACTACAATTTTTACAATTAAAACACTATCGTTTTACTTCATATGTTTTTATGTTGTTACTATTTATACTTATTCTTTGTTATTTTAATATTATTTCAGGGTGATTGCAATACTTCATGTATAAGATCTATTTCACAGGGATTATATCATCAAAACTCAGGCATCTACAGCATCAACTTCAAGACAAAAGATTTTAACAAAAATTGAACTTTCTTCCTCTATTTACAGCCCACGTTTTATACAAATATTGACATACATTCCCTCAGGATGATCCAAGAAATGTCGAAACATGCAGATTATAGTGCTTTTATTGTAAAACCTTAATGATATATTACAGTGCATTTGTTGGTGTTTTCTCGTATTTTCATAATAATTAGTGCTCGGATGTGAATACAACAAACATTTCATACTTTCATTTGGTTTGAAAATATTCCATCAAATTTTGACTTTTTGACAGCCAGAAAGATACGCATAATTTATTAAGAATTTTGAACCAGAAATTCACATAACTTAAGCTCAGATTTACTACCTGAAGTAATGGTTAGTGACGTCGAAAGAGAGGCTTTGCTCGAACACCAGCTACACTGTCATAGCTCCACCATAAGTGTTTTCTCTGTGACAATAGTTGCACACCAAATATCATCATCATCGTCGTCGTCGTCATACATATCGCTGACAGCACATCAACCCAATCAAAATTCCCTAAACACCGCAAACAGAAATGTATAACCCCAGGCATAATGTTTATTTAAGCACGGAGAACTTGTCATTACCTTCATTCTGTACAGAGTTCATGAGCATTAGATTGAACAAAAAATGTATTGTTCATAAATCGCATTATAAAAATGTTTAATTTGTGAATTCTAGTGAAGTTATCGGCAGATTGATTAAAATCATGGCTGTGAAATGTGGGACTCACTTCTTGGAAAGATGTATGGGAATTCAGGGCACGATGGGACAAAATGTGAACCAAAATAATTTACACCGCAAAACTACGCTAATTTCACTGACATGATTTTATTTATATTTATTTATTTAATCATCATTCAGCTTGTTCTCTGTTTTCCTCGTTTTTCTTACGTAGCAATTTTTATTTGTTCGTAGGGTGAATATTTCCTTTATTTGAGGCGGTTTATATAATTTCAATATACGTTGCAACTGAACTATATCGTCTTCAATGTAGAATTCTATATTTTTCCATCGGTCACATTTCCACAACTTTTAGAGGACAAGATTACGTCAATCCACCTACCGGTATTTTGAAGGGCTGTATGTAGGAACATGTAAGTGTTCTGTGGTATCACATGTTTATATTTCTTGTTGGTTTTGGTTCTCAATATTTCAGAAATAAATGCAAGATCTAATAACAACGTTAAAAAATTTGTTCTTTTTTTTTATGAGACCTGCAGAACGTGGTGTGTTCGGCATTAAATTCCAAATCTATTTTTTTTTTGTAAATTATATGTTATTCACACAGTGAATTTTCTTACATTCCATACATATATTTTATTATATGTTTATTTTATTTTAATTAGTGCTTTTTTAGCAGCTTCCGCATAGAACAGTTTTGACTGTGATAAATATTTATCGAGTTTAGCGCGAGATTCGAGCAGAACATGCGTCCGTCTTAAAGTCAAGCTTTATGAAACTTTCAACAAACTGGAACAATTAAATTCCTATAATTTCCCGAATATCGTATTTCATGCACGTTCCCTCAGGTTTTCTCAAGTCGCTCTGTCAATACAGACGGACGGACGGTTTTAATTGACGCTCCATAGGAATGCGAACGCGTCTAAAAAGAGACTGTTTGCAGGGCCGAAGAAGTTGGCTTAGAGTTTTCTGTTTGTAAATAGATTTGTGACGTTATGATTCACTGTCTAGAGCAGGGGTTTCAAAATGACACGCCAAATGCGGCCCGCCACTTCGTTTATACGACCTTTCTCTCAATATACAATGCTGTTCTCCTACGTGTTGGATCCTTTAACTTATATTTTGAATTGAAAGCTTTTTTTTTCGTTAATGTCGAAAAGGTTTCAGAACGGTTCTTGCGCCTCACCTATGTTAGCCATATCTGTTAGAGAAAACACGAAGAAAAGAGCTTTTAACTCCCCTGCTCTCTGGGTGGTAATTGCTGCCGAAGGTTTGGACTTCTCCGTGACATTTCTCCTGTAGGAGAACTCAGTAATTTATTCCTTGCACCGTCATTATTCCATGACAGCATTAGTGCTAAAAAGCTATTCCATAGGAGAGAAAAACAGTATTAAACAAGACAGAAAATGTATGTATAACGTAACAGGGGCCGGGATAGCGCAGTCGGTATAGCGACTCGCTACGGGCTGGACGGTCTGAAGATCGAATCCCGGTGGGGGCGAGATTTTCCGCACCGGTCCAGAACGGCCCTGGGAACCACCCAGCCTCCTATACAGTGGGTACCGGGTCTATCCCATGGGTAAAGCGGCCGGGGAGTGGCGTTGGCCACCCACCCACATCTAGGGCCGAAGATTAAGGAAGAGTAAAACTATACATCTGCTTCCCCTCTGGGCCTTAGTGGCCTGTTCTAGGGTGAACTTTACCTCTACTTTATGTATAACGCAACACTGTAGCCCTTTCGTGTAACCATAAATGCAACGGAAATTCAGCAATGCCTTCTGTATGTATTTTTCAGGTATATTTCAATGTCAACTATGTAAAAATACAGTGTTGCACAGAAATCCTATAATGGCGAATTTATGTCGCCTGGCAACACTAAAACGTACTTGGTGTTCATGTCCGGTGTCCGACATATATGTCCAGTTTCAGCTGGATTCGGTTTTTCTCGACAGATTTTTCATGAAATTCCCCGCACCGTCATATTTTGCGGAAATCCGTCAAGTGGAAGCCGCTTTAATACACGCGGACAGGCGAACGGACGGACGGACGCACAGACCAAGGGACAGAGAAATATATAGACAGAGGGGTATGAAGAAGATAGCAAGCGCTATTTTGCGATTACTCTAGTGCGTCTAAAAAACACAGTATCTAGTTAATCTCTCCCAGAATCTTCAGGATTACCTATGGCCATGAGGAGAAATGAAAGTAACATCCTCTTGTAGAGTTCAAGACAAAATTATTCGTATTTAGTATAGCTAGAGTGCAACGGCTTATCTATTTGCGATTCGCTATCCGCGTTACACATGAATGTCGACCGGGATTTTATCCCATGTTTTTGGAGTCTAGGTGAACAGAGATAGCGTAGTAGGTATAGTCACTCGCCACGGTGGACGGTCCGGGGATCGAAACCCTATGTAAGTGAAATTTTTCGCGTCCGTCCAGACGGACCCTGGCCCCCACCCAGCCTCCCGCACAATATGACGGGTAATGGGTTGCTTTCTTTGGTGGGTAAGGCGGCCGGGACCTAGCGTTGATTACCCGCCAATTCTAGCGCAAATTTTAAAGAAGGGTGCATTTATACCTCCACTCACCTCTGGACCTTCGCAGCCTGTTCTACGGCGAACTTATCTTTTGTGGGCTAGACGGTATTACAGTGGCTGGATACACTGCAAAAAATTTTCTCGTAAGAATCACCCTGGTTATTGAGTCTGTGTGTATGTTATAGTCAGCATTTTGTGACATTTGGGTCAGAAGAGGAAGTCCGTCTGTTTCAAGAAAAAAATATCAAGACTGTTTTTGTTAGTGTATTGCGTCGTAAGACTTTTGAACTAATTTTCAGTAAGAGAGGATGAGAGCCAAGTAATACCATTTATTCCAACGTGACTAAACCATACAAAAAAATAATTTTGTACTCTTGATAGGAAGTAAAAATGTAAATAAATTAATGAAATTTAAATGTTATCTGTAACGGCATTAGGACATATTTTCTGTTTCTACTGAATGAAATAAAACAGTTCTTGCACACCTTAGTATAAAAATTATTGTAAAAAAATTAAAACCATGTACGGAGTTTGAGTGTCGGAAGGTATGTATAATGAATGCAGCAGAATTTATTTCCCCGAAAAACGGCAGCCTTTGGAAACTACGTCTTCCTTCAAACGCAGTAGTTTACCGTGTGCATGACGTAGCAGGAGATATGCAGTGTCAGTTTAAGTAAGTTAAATATTTTGCGGCATATCCAACTGCGTCTGATTACAGTGCATGCAATTATGTCAAACGAAAAATACGTACCGATGATTTTGTTTCTCGAAATGTTTACCCTTTTTAAGAAACATGAATTACGTGAGGAAAATCGGTTGATTTTGTAAGTGATGGGGTTCTTGCTGTGCGTGGTAAAAATAAGGATATTGCAGCAAAGTTTAAAAAATCAAAGACTTTGAGGGGAAGAAGTCACCACTCTATTCTTCAATGGGGAACGTTTGTTCCTTCTCTAGGGGTAAAGTGTCGAGGGTGTAAGCCTGACCATCTCCCTGCTTAGTAATGTCTAGGTTAACACTGTATCAGTCTATATCTCCACCTGCCCCAGCACGCTTTCATGACAACCGGAAGACTGACGTGTTGGGCAATGTCAAAAAACTGTGAACGGTTTCGTGGTAGTGCCCGTAAGCAACGGGTACCTGTAGCATTAGTGGGAGGAACAGAAAATTGGAAAAAGCTAAATATTTTGACCCTGATGTGAGTCGGTTAAGTCGCAGGTATCTTTTACAGCGATTTTTGATTTATGGGAGAAGATAAGATTATGCAAGGCACAGGAGGACAAAAGAATGAAGAAGATGGCGATGATAAAGCACATAAAAGCGAAAGAGCGTGTTCCGTGGATGTGACTTGTTACTGGGATGTACTTTAAAAGAGGTAAAAGCAGAGTTAAACTCATTAGAGAGGTGTGTGACAGCATCCAGACTTTGAAAGTTGAATTTAGATTGTGATAAATTCAGTTAATGTCGCATAATACTGTACAACTCACACAACTGAAATCCGCAGAAATTGCTTTGCCTAAACTTGTGAAAGATTATTCCAGGAGAATTTTTATACTGCAAGAAGAACTAGACGAACGATTCCATTATTTCGACATTAAGGAAATGTAACTTAATGTTGTTTTCATTGTCTTTAGAACTAAACACTGACAGTGTTACAGAAAACTTGGAAATAGAAGTAATCAATGGAAAGTTTTCTGTAAGAAATTTTAAGATTTTTTTCTCACTTGCCAAGAAGAAATCATCTACTCAAATCTTCTTGGTTAACGCACATATGTACGTTAACAATTCTTTTCTCTTGTAAACTATAATAAAGTGGAAAACCGATCTCGACTGGCAGACGGACACGTGAAATCTCAAATGACGGTGGTTTCTAGTAATATCTTACCAAACGTAGCAACCATTCCACAGCCAAAAATGCCAAGACTGCAGCCATTCTACGTAGTAGATAATGAAAGATTTCACCAGCGAGTGTTCTAATAATATACATAGCATATAATCCTCCAGTGTTGCTATAACATTTTCTTTCAGGAATAGTTCTACTGCGTGTGCAAGCGTGAATTTAAACGTCAGCGAAGTGACAAACACCACAACAGTGTTTCTATTTAATAGTCATAACAATAAAACACACTAAATATGTGTGAGTAATATTGGCAAAGACAGCGACATGATAAGGTAGAATCAACTACTCTGTAACATAGAAAATAGGGGTAAAATTAGAGAAGGAACACTGGTATGAGAATATACCAAAATCAGTGAAACAGGTCATGAAATTAAGGTAACCAACCATATTACGTTATCAACAAAAGAAAAGTGAGTGTGCCATCCATAACAATGCAACCGATATCATAATGCTTTAGAACAAAAAGGGAACTTGTATGGCAAAGTACCTTGTGATGTCAGGAGACGCAGAAAAGTCCTAAAATATAAAGACCTTCTAATAGAAATACAATTTATGTGGAGTGTAGAACAAAAGTGATACCAGTAATAGTAGGGGCTACTGGAACAATTTCAAAATCATTCATAAAATATTTGAACAACACAACTGGAAAGCAGTAGTTTCTTCTTAAGTGACAACAGAGAACAGCCGTACTAAACACCGCGCACATGCTACGGAAAGTAAGATATGCTAATGTTAAAGTACAAAACTTTGCTATAAGAAATAAAGTTATTGGCCTTTGTCATATTGTATCTATAGAACAGAAGCAAAGCTGTGTACTCTAGAGATTTTTTTAGTACAAAATTGTAAATATCCTAAGTCATAATAATGTATTTATTTAAAAACATATATTAAGCACATTTATCTGAATGTGAGCTGCGTTCGGCCATAGATATGAAAAATAACTATTTGTCTAGCATACTGTTAGGTTTACAACCCCTTGGTCCACACAGACATACAGACTGTAGGCTGTAACACTTTCCCCTCAAAGCGACGTAAGCTTATGGATTAGTAACGGCGTCCTGTGCCAAACTTCTTTCCGCGACTGGGTGGATCCTGTTAATTTTGCGATGAACTCATAGCATCAAACGATATTTTGAGCTACTGGCTAGTGGGTGACGTAGATTATGTGTGAGCAGGCATATTTGAGTTTGTAGCTCGGAGTCATGTCTTAGACCTCTTGAACACACGCGCTTCGATATAAAATTTGACGCCAAGGACTTGTCTGTGCAACACACACGTATTTATAGTTTTTTAAAGTTCTCTCATCAGTACAAACATGGCGGCTGTGTAGAACTTTGACACAATGAGAGCCCAGTGACATTCAGCTTATATAATAAGCACTGAATTTAAAGTTCGTAAGACGTCTGATACGACGGTTTATAACTGGGTGACAACTGCAGCCCTCAAGGCTGTGAATACCGGCATTACTTCTTTCAATATCTGACGCTGCATTTTGGTAGACAGGTACCAACTGCACCGAGAAACATCCCGCCACCTTCTTCAGTGTTGTAGTGCAATTTGCGAGAGGAAAATTTAGAATGATGTAGGTACTGGTTGGAAATGACTGGAGCTAAAAACGTAACCATGCTAACAGTGAGCTATCTAAGCCTTTTGGCGCCCAGGGCAAGTACCGGCTGTGGCTTCCTCTAACAGCAATTACCTCCACAGAGAGGAGTGTTTCCTAAGAAGTTAACAGGTCTTCAACTTGTCAAAAAATTCCCGTCATTTTATGGAACCCGAACGTTTACTACCATATTCACAAACGACCGCCACATGTTTATATCCTGAGCAAGATCAATCCAATCCATGTCTCCCAATCCATCTTCTTGAAGATCGTACATTTCAATATCATCCACTTACCACAACCGAAATAACGAAAATTAAATTGACTAACATCTTGTATTTATTGAATATCCCTAGAACCGCCTTATTAATTTAAAATTATTTCAGTGTAGAAAATATGATATTTTCTTTTGAAACATTCGTCTTGCCTCTTCTTTTTTCATCCCTTGGACTCGGACGCCCTGGGTGGCTGCACCACGCCCGATCCCTTCCGCCTGTAGCTACGTCCCTCAAAGGGAAGTTTGCAAACTGCGACAAATTTGTTCGTGGAACAGAATGACTGGTACTGCTAATCTTATATGGAAGCTGACGTATTTGAACCAAAGTTAAACACTTGCTTCAAGTTACTTTATTTACTTTACTTTACTTAATTAATTACATACTCCTTGCCTCTACGGTCTTTGAAAGTTTGGGCTTCCTTAATTACAGTCTCCCATTCGGCTCTGTCCACTGTTTTCTGTCGCAAATTTTCAGCCTTCATCCTTTTCAACATCTTCAAAAATCTCAATCTAGGTCTACCTCTTCTTCTTTTTCTTGTTCTTTTTCTTCTTCTTCTCCTCCTCCTCCTCCTCCTCCTTCTCCGTCTTCTTCTTCTTCTTCTTCTTCTCCTCCCTGGTTTATTCGCAAATATTTTCTTACTTACTCTTCAAGTTAGGGGACACTCGGTGGCGCAGTTGGTTGAGGCACTGCGCTACAAACCGGAAGGTCGCGGGTTCGATTCCAGTTGTGTCATTGGAATTTTTCGTTGACATAATCCTTCCTGCCGCACTATGGCCCTGGGGTTGACTCAGCCTCTAACAGAAATGATTACCAGGAATATTTCCTGGGGTAAAGGTGGCCGGTGCGTAGGGCTGACAACCTTACCACCTTCATGTGCCGATTGTCTTGAAATCTGGGAGCCTCATCCTCCTGGAACCCTCTGGGCCTGTTCAGGCCTGTAATGGGATTGCTTTATCTTTGCTCTTCAATTTAATTTACCTGCTAAAAATCACAGTCTAGTGGTGTGTCATCCTGCGTTCTATTCGAGTGGTACCTAGTTTGTATTTCTGCTCGGGTCGATCGCAATTTTTCGTTTCATCCCTCTTGCCCTCTGAGCAAATGCCAGAGTATTACCTCTTATGTGAACACGACTTCTTTCCACATAATTTCTAATCTATTCCTCACTGTTCAATGACATCTTACTGGACGCTTCGTAGGCTAGTCTGAGCTTTCGACGAAGCTTTGCGACAAACCATGAATAAGCAGGCGTAATAAACAAGTAAATAAATTCGATCCCAATTCAGTGATTATGCTTGAAATGCAGCATATTGGCACAATTGTTGCATCCTCCGACATATTATTGTTCTGACCCTTTCACCCTCGTCAAACAGTAATTGTCACAGTGAGGAGGAATGTGTGTCAGTCCCTTCTAGTGGCGGAAATGGACAATCAGAGGTGAGTGACGCGTTCTCTTCCTCCGAGTCTGCAGCAGACTGGTCTAGGTTTGGTCCCTGAATTTCCATTGCCTACATCCTGAATCATCTGTATGAGTGCGTGCGTGTGTTTGTGTGTGTGTTATATGTTTAGGTTGTCGGAATTTCACATAGAAGTATTGTGTAATTACAAAGCAACAAATATTCTAAACGTAACTACTACTTACTTCCTTACTCCATGAAACAGAATTCTTCTTGAGAAGCTAACAGATTTTCAGGTAGTCAAGAAATTCTTCGCATTTTATGGAAACCGAGGGTTCATTTCCGCATTCACAAGTGCCCGCCACCTGTCCCTATCCTGAGCCAGCTCGAACAAGTCCATACCCCTAAATCCCACTTCCTGAAGATCCATCTTAATATTATCCTCCCATCTACGCCTGGGTCTCCCAAGTGGTCTCTTTCCCTCAGGTTTCCCACCAAAATCCTGTATACGCCTCTCCTCTCCCCCATACGCGCTACATGCACGCCCATCTAATTCTCCTCGATTTTATCAACCGAGCAATATTGGGTGAGAAGACAGATCATGAAACTCCTCATTATGAAGCTTCCTTCACTCCCTTGTTACCTCGTCCCTCCTAGGCCCAAATATTCTCCTCAACACCCTACACTCAAAACCATCAGCCTGCATTCCTCCCTCAATGTCAGCGAGCAAGTTTCACACCCATACAACGCAACAGACAGAATTGTAATCGTAATTAGCATAAATAATAACACCGAAAATGCAGTAATACACTAAGCAAATTATTTATTGGCTAAGGGGAATGAGAAAAGAAGATGTGATTTTTTCTTGATAGTCTTCGAATTATATGATGTAATTCTCTAATACATAAATTAAGTTGCATTTTTTCTACTAATGTTACGTAAATAGCGGCAAATAGAATTTGCGGATGGACATACGTTAAGCGGACCATTTTTGAGTAGTCCGGTTGATCGTATGGCTGCAAACAAGATTGAAGGGAAAGCGGAAGAGGGGTGTTCCAAACTCTGTGCATTTGTTTTCATAACAGATTTTTCAGTTCATTATTAGTATTGCAAAATTAATTTTATGTTGTGAATGTTGAATATCGTTGTTTAGTCACTCTCAGTAAGAAATCTAAGTATAAGATTCATTAAAGAGCAGTACATGCTTACGACAGAATTAATACTACTTCATACGGTTCCGAGTCGATATCTCGTACAGAAGCAGCACCATGAGTTGGATTGTGTGCTACCGGACTGATTCCGTTGTTGCTCGCCAGATGAGTCTGGGTGTCGCTTGTTTCAAGATGCTATGCTTTCCTTCATTGTTACTCCATCCACCGACTTTTTTCAATTGCAGTGCTTATGAAACTTTAAGATCGATTAATTTATTGATTGGTTGGTTGATTTATTTATTTATTTATTTACTTTAAATATTATTTAGTCGCGCTTCTTACTTTCTAGAGCTAACAAATTACATAAAAGTAAGTAAGGCTTAATAAGAAATTTTTGAAAAAGTTAGGTTCTTACAGCGTTCATTCCGTTAGATGTTCAAAAAGTCGGCTCGTATAGCCACAGAATTACAGATAAATAGATTTCATCGTAGTTTTCAGAGGTCCAGTTTCCATCTTCAGGTTCAAACTCAGACGAATTTAACCCTTCGAAGCATGGGATTTATCGATCTAGTTTTGCAGTCAGTTAAATCTATTGCGGTATTTTTTTCTCTGGTAAACACAACATACTTAGCAAAGTGACCAACTTCTGTCCCCAACACAACTCGTCCAGACTCTGCAGTGAGTTGCACTACAAGGCTTCTCGTATTACTGAAAGCTCGTATTTAAGCAAAAATATATGAAAAAACATTCAAAATAATTAGCAGTAATTATCATCCTTTACACAATGAGTTTTACGAAAATAAGTTTATTGTAGTAAAATTATATATATATATATATATATATATATATATATATATATTACTCTATCAGGACACCGACGGACGGACGTTCACAGACTTACAGCTTGTTCATATTTTCCGACTCTATGTACGAGATATGTCTGTCAGGAATACCGGCCAATTTGATCTTATTACGAAATGTAACTACTTCCTTCTTGTTAGTTTTCACAGGTAAAAATTATATTACTAATGCCAGTGTATAAATTAAAAAGGTGTTTCTTAAACTGAGCTTAGAGTGGAAGTTGATAAGATTAGAGGAAAAGGATATTTTGTAATTGAAGGTCCAGTTTATCATCTGCGATTTTTTTTTTTGACAGTGAAGCTAAGTCTTTGTGCAGCAGGTTCCTTCTTAGAGGTCTATATTTTGCTCCAGACTTAGGACATGGACAGTTGGTCAGCTAATCAAAAAGGTCCTGCTTTTTATGAAAATCGGATATTTGTTATCGTGTGCAGTAGAAAATTCCACCGGACTATATTCTAAAACAAGTGAATCCAGTCTACACTTTTCCATCCCATTTCTTCAGCATACATATTAATGTTATCACTCCTCTACGCCTAGTTCTCAGAAGTTGTATTTTTTACACATTTTCCTTCCCGATCAAAATTTATTCCGCTTTTATTTTCCCTTCCCCTTATACTAAATGCCTGGCCCAAACACCACCCTTAATTTCATCAACCTGATAAAGTATGAAAGATATGAACCCCCCCCCATTCTTGAATTTTCTCTACCGCCGTCTGATTTCCTCCCTCGCACGTCCAAAACGTTCTCATCAACGCCCTGTTCTCAAAAACCCTCAGTCCAAATGTTTAGGTTTTCTGCGTTGTTGTGTTAAGAATCAGGATTGTTGTACAGTACGTACCGCTTGCAACTTGAAGGTTCAAACACTCCTGCACGTCCTTGGCTCTGAAGAAGAAAACTGCACGTTCTCTCAAAACCTTGACAGTTAGCCTTGATATTCTGCCTAACAAACCAGACACAACCTGATTTTCCAAAGGAAACTCTGTGAAAATATCAATTATCATACCTTAGTCTGTCATATTCCCTTAATATATACGAACAAACGTTATACCCATATGAAACAATAGTAAACATATATGTATCTATTTTCCAAGAACCAACAAA
>Ga0136643_10012751_pt1 | contig 12539 bp, 7 predicted proteins | sample TergutLab28metaG_FD_96883 | JGI IMG/M metagenome (GOLD analysis project Ga0136643, IMG submission 96883) | Labiotermes labralis P1 segment gut microbial communities from Petit-Saut dam, French Guiana - Lab288 P1 (version 3) (version 3) | ecosystem: Host-associated > Arthropoda: Insects >...
ATTGCAGGTATTTAAAATCAACGAAAGGAAGACAGGTATTCTACCGTGTATGCATTAGTAAATATTTTGTACATTACTTGCGCTTGAAGAGATTCATATTACAGATTTATAATTGGTAAAATTCACCTATATTGTTAGTTGATTTTTTTAGAGAAGTAAAGTAAGGGAGTTTGTGATTGCGTGGAATGAAGCTGAAAAGTGAGAGACATGATATGCACACACAATTGTGGTGGGAATCCTCTGAATTTAGGGGTTTTATACAGACCGTAATAAAATTGTTTCGACATTGAAACAGAGGTTGGAAAAAAAAATGTGTTTCGAAAACATAATTTCCACAGATCAAAAAAGAAACTGATTGTAATATTTAGCCTATATTGGGCTGCTTTATCAGCCTTGCAATATATATTTCCCTTTGAAATCCTTTCGATATATTCGTGGCCTGTAGTTCCGATCAGCAGACCACAAATAAACAATGAAACAGAAATCGATATCAGTTTACTGTATGTGTATCTGACAGTCACAGTCACTCTTCGGACCCACTATGACATAACAGGTCAGCTTGCTTCTATAGAAATCCCCATTTCCGATTCTGGTGGTACTCCCATGCTGGTGTCTCATCCCCCATTGCTAGGGGACCTGAAGTTTGCAACACAATGGCTTGAGGCAAACACAGATAAACTGTATCCAACAGCCCTTTGGGTGGTTCACATGGCGGTTGTCAGGGGAGAGGATTGTGTTGAATGCCGCTTTTTATTCTGTTCTGTATTGAACCATTCGCTTCATTTGGAAGGAACATAATGTTTGTGATATTTACGGTAAGAATGTTTCTCCTCTTCTGTATGAATAGGTGCAAAATTCAGGATTAATTTGAAGTTCAGAGGTCGGTCAACGTTCAGTAAATTCAAAATATTTTCATTATGACGAAGCTCTTAAGAAGGAAGGTTAATTTGTAGGATGTTCACATTGAAGATTACTTATATTTTGTGCTTTAAATGGAAGCTTATCAAATTACTAATCAGAAGAACTAATTCTTCTTCCATTGGCACTACAGCCCACTGTGGGCTTTGGCATGTCGAACAATGTCCTTCCATTGTTTCATATCTGCCACCAACTCTCTCCATCTTCTCACTCCCAGCACTTGAAGATCTCTTTCTTTTTCCTCTTTCCATCTTTTCCTGGGTCTTCCCCTTCTTCTCGTCCATTCCAGTTCTTGAGTGAAGATATTTTTGGGCATCCTATCCTCCTCCATTCTCTCTAGGTGACCTAACCAGCTTATCCTTTGCCCTTTTGTCCATTTTACTATATTTTCTCCTTTGCTCATCTCTTCTAGTTCTCGATTCGTCCGACTTTTCCATTCCCCGTTTTCATATTTAGGACCATATATTGATCAGAAGAACAGGGACATTAAAATATTCAAGTTTCGAATTTTTTCGAAATACACTGATTTCCGGGTGTGCTGGTACATATTCTCTGTGATGTTGCTCAGGTTGTGGAATGTCACGGAACAAACAACATCTCTGTCCTCCTGTGTCCTACCGGAATACGGCTTCAGCCACCACAAGCCTGGTTTCATTTTTGGGGTCCTTAGGGATAAGCCATTACCCTTTGATGGGTCGGCTATAGCGCCTGGCTACGTTCCACGGTGAAAAAAAAATTCTTTCTGGTCACAAACAAGTCAGATACTACAAAAGGTACAGTAACTTGAAATTTGTCTAGGACGAGTGGTATAAAAAGTCGAAAGCTCGTTGGAAATACTTTCCAAAACCTGTGAAGTATTTACAGCGCGTCGGGATTGAATATTTTCTTAGCCAACCTGACACTACCAATTTTAACTCCTATTTATTTTGTAACTAGAGCTGCACGCGAGTAGAAGTGACATAAAGACCAGCTCTGAAGGTCGTCTGTAGCCAGTAATACAGTACAGTTTAATGGAAGTATTGAGCGTTGAAAAGTCACCGATATGATAAACAAATGGAATGAAACTTAGCCGGATGTAAATGGCCGTATTGTGATATGGATGTGTGGGTGGTGTCCGTTTCGAAACTCTGTCGGTCAAATGATTACTCGGGTCGAGATTTTTTTTTAATGATTTTTCTGAGTTTGTCCAGTTAAATCATGTGTTTACTTAAATGAATACAGAGTTTCATGCTTATATAAAATTCGAAATTTCTTTACCACCACAATAACACTCCATCAGGCACTGTGCTGTGAAATGTATTTGAATTTCAAAGGGGCTGTAATATTGGATAACGATTTTAATAATAAACACTTAAGTAGATATCCACTTTGTGACCTCAAACATATTGAAATTTCACTTTCAAAATATTAATACATATCTGTGTGAGGGGCTTGTAATCGTTTGAAGTATTCGCATTTCTCTTCGTAGCTACACTGCAATTTATGTAGACTGTGTTATGGGTAAGCCAAAGGAGCTAAGGTAGCACAATTGGAACAGAGTGGACGGCCGGTGGTAAGTTCTGTCGTGGAGATTTTCTTCGGTCGCCAAGTCAGACTGGCTATGACGGCCAACAAACCTTCCATCTAAACAGCACTGCTACGTGTTTATACAGGGTGTAAATTCTTCACAGCCTGATGTTCACATATCATCTCCTTTTAGTTTTGAGTTTAAGATTGTGTGGATCCTTGCCTCCTTTTCTTGTGCTTATATAAAGCGTGGTTATTTTTCGTAGAAGTAGCTTTACTTTTACTGTATTATCGAAAAAATGCAGTGTTTTTATAAACGTTTCCTTCGCAATGTAAGTATTTTCTGAAAACCTAATTTACTCCTTTCTCCGTTCCTAAAAGAACGTACACACACAGTAAATGGTAACGTTAATTACCCCAGGCTCTTTATACAGAGTACAAAACTGTACTGTGGCCGACCTTTATAGCTTTAGTCAGCCTTCGTATTAAAAGGGTGAGCCTTACTGCGCTGGGCGTTCCACGCACACCTCCATCATACAAGTCGCCTCTAATTACCTCTGTATAATAGAACCTCCCTTCATTAGAAATTCCCTCTAGGGTAGCTGCAGGGTGGGAGGTGCCGTGTTTGTTGTTGTGAAAGCCCGCAGGATAAGTGTCTATCCCAGCATTTGCTGTGTTCGGGAGGAGCGCTAAAACCACATCATTTATACACAATGAACGCAACTGGCCACTTGCTTCAGGTTACACTTTTATTAACTGCGACGTAAGCGTGTATTTCGCCACCAGGTGACATTTATCTTAGACGGATTCTAAACTGACTGGACGCATTTGAATAATTTTGAACTGAACCTCGTCTTCCTAAAGTGAAAGCAACGTAAGTCTTGCAGCACATTGGAACCTCATTTATTTGAATGTCATCGTGTCAGCAATTCCGAGTTTTAAAATTACCAGACCCAGCGGTAAATTAGGATGTACCATATATTTTACGGCTGCAGAGCTACGGTTTGTGTAATTCTGTTGATTTGGGCCAATAACAGTACCAAAACCATGTTATACCATTTACAGTTCAAGATTTTCTGACCTGGGCCCAAATGTAAGATTTTGAACGCCATAGGAAATGCAACACACAGGACTTTCCTACCCCTGGCACTGATTGCAGTATGTTACAGACGCTAGCTTAAATTTATAAAATATGTAGTTGTTTTTTATTTTCGGTGTCGAAAGCTGCATAACAGCACAATTTTACAAGTAGAGAGATCCAGAAAAATAACTCCGGTCTTTGAGGTAAATTTATTTGTATGACATTTGTCATTGCCATTCATACCCAGTAGAAATTTCAAAAGTCGTATCACTGAGACTTAATAAAAGTGTTCAAAAGTTTCTGTCCTCTCCTTACGGGTAAAAAGTTGGACGTTCTTTGCGCTGTACTGTACCGGGCTAATGTATAAAAACTACTTTGTTTGTCCGGTACATTGATGTGGGCATACAAATTAACTGCGTATAGTGGACCTCGTAGGTTTCACACTGTAACCTGATGAAGGAAACAGACACCTTCCGAAACTTTGTGCTCTGTAGTCAGAAGGAGGCAGCGGAAAATCTCGAAACTGTGTACCACTTTAAGAAAGGAAATGAGACCTATTTTGCCCAGTGTGGCAACATACTTGAATTTCATGTTCTTAGTGTAGCGCCAAGCTTACGAGAGGGCCCCCTGTTGGGGTTAAACTTGTGTTCGGCTTCTGACAATGGGCTGTAATGGAACTTCCTGAATGTTGGACTAATTTCTGTGTAGAAGCTGAAATGTGTTGTTCCATAAAACTGCTACTTGCCTATGAGAACTCATCATTAACTGTGTTTTATCTGTATGCGTGTTTGCAGTGAAACAAGTACACGTATTTAGGAATAACGTAAGGTAATTGTTGATAGGTGATAGTTAATTACCCGATAAACGTTTCGCTGCTACAGAATATGACAGTTCGTTACCGCTACGACAAGAGTCACCTCTTTGAAAATATTCAGAGCCAGTTCAGTCCAATTGATACATTATCACCCTGATTTTCTAAGGTTCAGTTTAATGTTATCTTTCCATCCATATTAACACGCTTCCTGAGGTTTGCCAACAGAAATTTTGTGTACGTTTATTACTTCTTGTATGCGTGATAAATAGTCTTCCCACTGTTGTAATCACTACTTTAATTTTGTATAATTGCAATGCAATTACATGGCTTAGAATATACCTGTCGTTCACTAAATAAATAAAGATGTTAGTTAAAAAGTAAAGTTACAGTAGTGTCGCGCCATGATCGCGTGTGGGGAAGTTGCGGTATTGCTCCACACACTTTTAATTTCGCTAATAGATAGGAATATGTTGTCGCCTTTCGCTCCACCTTCTTTATCCCCGGGAAGGGACCCCGGTACTGATTGCATGCTGGGTGGGTCCCTAGCCCGTCTGGACGTGTGTGACAAAGAGAAAAATCTCTTTCCTTTACCAGGATTTGAAACTTAGACTGTCCAGCACGTAGCCTAAGAGTTGAAATAAATAAATAAACAAATAAGTAAATCAATAAATCTCTCTACTCCGCTCAGTAAGTCAGTTGATTTCATACTAGTTCTAGGAACCAAAACAATGAAGTGTAAGCCACTTGACTTTTCAGTTCCTCCAGTTCCCATAAAGTTAAACAGTTGTTATACCAACAAACGTGCAGTGTAACGCAGATGGCGATTTAGTAAGCGAAACAGTGAACGCACAGATCAACTAGTTTTGGAAAACGAATAAATTCCTTCGGAATTTCGTTAAAGTAGATTTCATTTATGTAATTCCGGAACTAAATATGAATAAGAAGTTTATTCCAGAAACTCGCCAGCACAATGTATTGAACCGAATTCAGGAGTTAAAATATTAAACTTCCGAGAAACAGATTCGAAATATCCTTTTAAATTAACGAAAAATGTTTAAAACCCAATATCCTGCTAAATTATTGTCGCTTTTTAAACGACTCTGAAGGAAGAATAAAGACGAACAAAACGTAATTGCGTAATGATATAATGCGTAATTGTCTTGGAGAAATATAGCAAATAATCTGAAGTTGAATGTACAGCGTTCTGTTACAAGACTTAACATTACCTTTAAACTTTACTGCATTTAGTCTGCTTACTGATAGCACTGCAAACAACAAGTTACGGTACTTAGCTATATCACCACTTAAGGAAAGCAAACCGTTTTTATCGCAGTTCTTCAGAAAGGCAGGCTAAGAATGTAGTATGAAAGTCCTGATAGCAGCAAAGAGGCCTTACAAAAACTTCCTTCACTTCGAATTATAGCCTGCTGACATGAACAAAAGGCATTACGCGTGTAGATTAGTACGAGACGAACGAAATTACGAATTAGAAAAGATACAGTACCAGCAGGTCTGCATAACTCAGTCATGGACGTAACTACATAATAGTGGCTGTGTGTTCAAATCCTGAGGAAGGATTTTTGGTTGTTTACGAGCTATTTGCATGAAGAACCTAAATTAAAAGCTGTATGGGTACGTCCAATCCTACAGTACATTTATGTGGATTGCTAGTCTCTAAAATTAAACTTTTGGCGCTGGAATATATTTTTTTAATTTTAGCACATCCTGTATATAAAATGTGAATAATACAGGAACCAAATACGATAGAATTATCAAACAAACTGCATTTTGAAGAGAAAAATAGAGTATATACCATGTTTAAAATATTCAGTATCTATATTTGTTAAATAAATATATACAATGCAACTTTAGAGGTTGGCAGTGCGGCACGACCACGATAGTTGACATTAGGCGTCAAAAGGTTAATGAACAGGTATCTTTTAAATTTGGTATTGAGAGCATACAATATCAGAGTTACAATCTGTACTCCGATTTTTACGACATTACCTTCAAAATAAAATGTAATTATTGCTAAGAAAAGTATTTATTGTATACAGAATATTGATGTATCACAAAATGTGGACGGAATTGTGGTGGATAGACATTGCTTGATACTTTGTTCCGTATTGTGGATATTTAGTGGAAAGCAGCCATTTCTTTATCACTATAGGAATCGTGAACTTTTTAATGCAACGACCGTTGTAAAACCATATTATTATCGGGTCATCGAAGATTGCGAAATCGTAAGGAAAAGGTTTGAATAAAAACGCGTGCTTCATATTTTCACTCCTGCGTCCTTCCTTCTGCAGTTGTTGGTCCCCCACGCACTGTCACGTCGAGTGGGTATACAGGATTCTTTACTCAGTAAGTTGAAGTTGTTTGCCTCAGTGTACGGAACAAAGTTTGGCATGAATGCGGTTTTATTTACCCTTATTAGCGTACTCAGCGTGGAATGTAAAATGAGTGAGAACTTAGTATAACATTCGCAATAGTTAACAGTACCCTTGCCATATTTAAGTTCTTACCCAGGTGCTTGTGAAGGTTGCCGCATTCTGGGATATGGTTCTGTGTAAATTGGTGTACAAATACAATTTACAGTTTTTGGACTTGAATCCTGAAGCAGTATTCTTCTCCGAGATGTTGGTACGTCTAATGCGTGCTGCACTGCTTTGTGTACCGGAAGTGGGCAATCTTCAGTTTATGTCTGGGCTGAAGTATTTGAAGCATTGTGTGAAAGTCTTTCGTCATAGAGATTTAAACCTAGCTCTGTAAGTTAAAGAAATTTTATTGAATACAAAATTATTTCTTTTTCGTCATACAGCAACTAGCTGTCTGAATTTCTTGCTGCACCAATATGCAGGTTTTTTTTTTTTTAATTAGGCTTGCTAATTCTGTATGTGCCACACAAGACTGACTCAAGCTGGTTAAAGAGAAACGAACTGTTATTTCTTACAGTTTTGTTGCCGAGGTTAAACGGTTCAAAACGTTACCAACATTGTTAAATAATTCATGAATTTTTTTTTGGAAGTAAGGCACTTGATTCCCAAAATAAAAATTCTTCAGACTGATTCTAGGAAACGCTGGCCGTCATGTGGATGTAAGCAATTATTTTATAGAGTTCTGATATCAGTTATCAGTCACTTCTATCCGTAACTACCGAACTGCTAAACTGTTTGGCACTGTCTTGCTCTCTTCGTAGTCCACTTTCGGAAAAGGAATGTCTTTACTCTCTTCAAAGTTGACCCAATTTTAACGAACAGTCAGAAACTCTTAGCTCTACTCTTGTGCATCATCTGCCCAGTCTACTAAGCTAAAGATGCCCAAAGGCAGTTATCGTTTAGAATGGTCCCCCATATGACTTGTATTTATATCGTTGTTCAGGAGATTAACGAAACAAATATGTCCTGCTGACACTCAAACAGTTGACGCTAACTAAATGTTTGTGGACTTACGCAAGGAATATAATACTTCGCCGTTAAGTATGCTAACATAATAACGTTATTGATATAAAATCGCTCTTACGAGTGTTAAACGTTGGATGATCAGTTGCAGTAACGGCAGCTTTGCTTTATTATGTCGTAGGTGTATTAGATAAGGGCCGTTTTTGCGGTGTGTGCGGTATGTATACAACCTAGTTTACGTGTTGCTGTGTGTCACATCCTTTCTGAGCTCTGTGGTATAGAAGCTAAGTATATTCTACATTTATATCGTGAGATCTTTCTTTATTTTTTCCTACTTTATCAAAATATTTTCCTTCAAGTGAGAATTGTAATTTTCACTTACTTAGGAAAGATGACAATTTACTGTGCTGTTGTCATTGTGCCACTTCGCCGCGCTGCTGCTGCATCTGTTCTGACACGGCCGTACTGCGTGTTGTCTAATCATCTGTAAAACTAGTCCTTTCTATCCTGCGACAAGGTAATTACGCTGTTCATTTTCTTATTCTTCTTCTGCATCTTCTCCTTCTTCAATTCATTTCATTTATTTAGTGGCATTTTTTCTGTCAGGTACTTCATATATTTTTTTTTATTTCCTTCTTGTCCTCCATCGTTACTGACACCAACGTCAAATAGCTAAACACAAAACACAATTTATTCAAATTTTTTGAAACTCTGGTACGTTCGATGCGGCAGATTTATAAGGAACAAAATCACCAGCGTTTCTTGTAATTGTCCTGCACATTCGCATCCCAAAACACGTTGAAATATTATTGAAGCAGCCTCAGCTTCTCATATTCATATAAAGTCGGATTTTATTATCCTTTGTTTATTTTGGTTGGGGTATATTTCAAACTGTGCTTCTTTGAACAACAATTGTTAAAGCGCGAGGATAATAAAGCAAGCCTTAATTATCAATCGCGATGGTAATTTAACTCCTGCAGCTCTCCTCTCCCATGAGCAAAGTTTCGTGCTGTTGTAATTAAACTATCAAAATGCTGATCTAATGGCTGACTGCATCTCAACCGCACAGGTAGTTGCAATGAGATGGCGAAACTTACATCAAACTTCTTGATTTATGGACAGTGAAGCACAGGAATTACGTAATAAATTGTGACGTCATGTGGTATCTCCTTCCTTTACGTCCAGTAAGGGTAGTGGCAGTCATGTTCCCCACGTGTAAGGAAACTAAGGTTGGCCCTGTGCACGATGTAAAAACAAATGGGAGGTGCAGCAGCCTAGCTTCATTCGTTATTTGGTCACTAGTTGAAGGTAAGTCGGCAGCTTCACGCCTCGGCCTCTTTACCTCGAAACAAGAACCGCCATTATGTAACGCACACAGTTTTTTTTGATGATTTGTTGACCGTGTATTTCAGCATAGTCCTAGTAATTGACCAACTTAATGCACAAATTCTTGTTTTATAATAAGTTTATTATATTCCTCTACATGTTTCGAACACTATTGTGCTCATCATCTGAAGGTCAAAATGGTATTATAGAGCATCTGGTATCATCACACCTGTAGGTGGCCGTCCGGTGCACGGAACGGCCACCTACGGAGTGTGATGATACCAGATGCTGTATAATACAATTTTGACCCCTTGATGATGAGCACAATAGTGCTCAAAACATGTAGAGGAATATTAAAAACTTATCATAAAACAAGAATTTGTCCATTGAGTTGGTCAGTTACTGGGATTAATAATGTACGCAGTATTAATATGACAAGAATTCTGTGGCTAGGTTTGTTGTGTTAAGTGGGTCTTAGAATTGCTGAGTGTGAAGAAGTGTGCTGATGTGGAGTGAACTGGCGAGAACGTATTTGCGATTTTGCATTTTAGTTGGCCCTGTTATTAATTTGCTTAAATATAATTTTGCTGTCGCACTACGAATATCACACCGCAGAATATTAAAAGTATTTTTGTTTGAGTGATTTTTTTTTAAATTTTTACCGCACCTTCAAATATTGCAAATGCAGTTGCAATACTACATAATTCTGTACTTTTATATACATATTTACGTACATACAAATTTAAATTTGAGCTATATGCGCGTCGAAGGTTTTGTTGGATATATCGAAGTAGAAACATATTTCCCTTAAGGAAAGTTTGGCATAAAACTCGAATACCAGATTTCTTTCAAAACGTTCAGAAGTCTGGAAATGAGACAAACTGGTGGGCAGACCGGGAGACACATTGTACCTCATACATTCTTCTTGTGCCCTTCATGAACAGAAGGCATATACATATACGCGCTGTTCATAATGTATGCACAACAAAACATGTGCTTGGAGGTCAGTCCCATGGTAATATATATTGCGTTTATGCTGTTCAAAGTAACAGTGGGGCAGTGCTTCTTGTCCGACTACTTCGGATTTCCCTTGTCACTTACGCCGTCAGTACTCCATACAGTGTCATCCGTCATCCCGAGCTCGTGTAATAGTGCCATCAGCAGTCACATTAGGCTGGATGCAGTCTCTTCACATTGCCGGAGTAAAGGCTTACAAGAAACTGAATTACTATGAACAGAAGAACTGTTTAGCTAATAACAAAATAGCGAATTAAATGACTAAAACCCTGAAAGAAAACTTATCCATTAAGCGATTACTTATCAGTTGCCTGTTAAGTAATAAGTATTTCACTTCCGTTTCATCCACTTACGATATATATGACTATTTATTTCACCATTCTCACTTTCTCTAGCTGCGAAAAACTGACTTCATTTTTCCTTTTCATTAGCTGATTACTTGTCCTTTCTTTCCTTTGGCAAAGTGTCGCCGTCCCCCTCTGAATACCTTGCTGTTGAACACTCGAGGCTGTCCCAGGGGATTCGAAGGAAAGCTATAATTGCTAGAATGGATGTCCAACCATCTTGAGACCATGCGCTGGTGGGTGTGATTAATGATGATGTAAAACAAGCAGACCTCACACTGCAGAATTTGCCACTTCTATTGCTAGCAGAGTAAGATGCCATGCGTGTAAATCCAGAAATTGTAACCTCTACATTGCGGAACCCGAATGCATTTGTTGCCCCTTATGGTGTCTGTACTCCTTGTTCGGAATATGTTTTTTATTATCTTAAATGCATGTTTTCTAAACCGTGTACATGTTTTGGTCTTTCTTTGGGGTTATTATCTGAGGCTGTATTGGCGTATGCAGACGAAAATGCTTACAATTAAGGGGTCAAAGAGGGTTCCGATATTCTGCATTCGTTGGATGCAGGTGAAAACCAGAAATGGAATGGAGCAGGTGTTTGTATACTTACGTAGAACCTACAGTTCATTTAGGATAGAGATTTTGTAGAGTAATCTTACCGAGTTTTGTACATTCATTCACGTAGATAAACTACGTAACGTGCGAAAAAGGAATCTGTTTTAGAGAAAGGATGGATAGACATTTGTCTTTTCTTTCCTCTCCCGATTTGTAAAAAGGAGATGGTTTATAGACATTGATTTACAAATTTCACTTAGAATAAACCATTAGGAAGGCTAGTGTAAACCAGAAGGATTTTAATTGAGTGGGGCACATCAGCCTCTGGTGGGCGCTGATATTAATGTATTCTGTTGAAACGTACACACTGCTTGTATAAAAAAAAACACAGAAGCTTCATAAGTCACTAGTAAGGAGGGTAAGGTAAAGCAGTCCCGTTACAGGCCTGGGGTGGCCCAGAGGGTTACAGGAAGTTAAGGTTCCCAGATTTCATGACAACGGCACAGGATGGTGGTCAGGTTGTCAGCCTTAAGCACCGGCCGCCTTTACCCCCGGGAAATGCTCCTGGTACTTATTTCTGTTAGAGGCTGAGTCGACCCCAGAGCCATAGTGGGATCGGAAGGATTATGTCAATGAAAAATTCCAATGACACCAGCTGGGATCGAACCAGCGACTGTCTTATTTGTAGCACAACACCTTAACCACTGTGCCACCGCGGTCCCAGTAAGGAGGGTTGTCTGGGAATAAATGCTGCGAAAACTAGTTTATATTCATGTCTCGTAGACACAATACAGGTAAACATTACGCCATGAAACCAGTTAATAAATCCTTTGTAAATGTGGCAAAATTCAATATTTCGCAAAGGCACTGACTAATCAAAATATATTTAACGAATTATTTAAGTGTTGATTAAGCTGATGAAATACTGGCTGCCATTTGGCTCAGGCCATATCATTTGTCCATCTGCTATTTGAAAATGTAGAGTTTAAAATATACAGGACGGCATTTTGTCTGTTTTATGGGTGTGAAATATGTGAGGAGGAATGCATATATTAGGGCTGTTTAAGAACAGTAAGCTGAGGAAATTATTTTGACCTAATCGGCATTAAGTAAAAGGAGGCTGGAGAAAATTGCATAATTAGGGGTTGCATAATTTGTGGGCCTGCTGTTCATTGAATATTATTTTAAGTGATCAAATTAAGGTAGGTAGGATTGACGGTGCATGTGGCATGCATGGAAGAGGCATGATAACATTAATGTATGTAAATTTGGAGTGGGAAGATCTGAATGAATGGAAAGAGTTCAACATTGATGCATGTATACTATTAAAATAGATCTAAAAGAAATAGTGTGTGGGATTTAGATGTTTTGCTGACCGTGCATCTCAGTATATTTTTCGTAGTAATTAACCAACTTGATTCACAAAATTTTTGTTTTACAATAAGTTTATTTCATGCTTCTCTCAACCTGTGCACCGGACGGCCACCTATAGGTGTGATGATACCAGAGGCTGTATAATACAATTTTGACCTCCTGATGATGAGCACATGGTGCTCGAAACATGTAGAGGCATG
>Ga0136643_10012752_pt1 | contig 12538 bp, 8 predicted proteins | sample TergutLab28metaG_FD_96883 | JGI IMG/M metagenome (GOLD analysis project Ga0136643, IMG submission 96883) | Labiotermes labralis P1 segment gut microbial communities from Petit-Saut dam, French Guiana - Lab288 P1 (version 3) (version 3) | ecosystem: Host-associated > Arthropoda: Insects >...
ACTCGCTAGCTCCTGAAGATGGACGTATTAACGTCTGAAACATGTTGAGCAATATATAATAAAGCAAGTGTCATCTAGTTGGTCAACCATTATCCAAATATCAAGATGATGCACGGTCCAATACGCATAAGATTCTCTTCAGTAATTCGTTGAAAGAATATTAAATAACAGATCACAGTACTTTTCTGGTCTTTCAGTTATGTTGGTACATCTAACAACCCACTGAAGCCAATCATATTAAATTTTATAAATGTAGCTAAATATCGATCAATCACACAATTTGAATATCTGGTATTATATCCGACTAATTTAATATAAACATAACGAATATTTACGTTAACAGGTTTTTCGAGAGGATAAAATAAAAGAGAACGGCAGGCCTAGTATTGGATCTAGAGAACTAAAAGTCACTGCATTTAGAAAATATTTTTTTTATGAGTTTTGTTCGGTAAAATTTGTTCGCACTTCTTTTCAAGGTGTAAGAATCGAAATCAATAAACGTTGTACTGAAGCTAAAATTGTTCTAAAATTTATCACTATCGTTATTGTTTACTGGGTCACCACAGCTATTTGAGTTTCTTTTTCTCAAAAAGAAAGAACTTCATTAGGATTTGGATCGGTTTAGCTGTCACTTTTGTCATAAACCTCGCAGGATAAAGAGACACGTCACAAGGTTACACGTGCTAGGGTTACCGGTACTCCTCGACAAGAATGGCAGTTACAATTGCAACAAGAATATTTTTGTAAATACAACATGGGTGAAATCGGGTGCAAAATCATGACTTTCCACTGGTTCTGTCTTCTCTACGCCATACGGCAATCAAGGTCAACAAATGAAGGTGTGTCCTTCAAAGCAAAGAACATCTGCTTCAGCGTGTCCTCCTGAAAGTACTGCAAGGCTGAAGTAGCCAACACATGAAAAGTATCGCGTATCTCATATTCAACTCGCTGCCTCACACGCATCGGGGCTTTCCGTCAGTAAACATCCTTTCGGAAGATCCCGTAAATGAGTTTCGCCTTTTGTGGCAAAAAGAACATCGGTACCAAATACAATCACCAAAAACACAACGGCCTTGTTTTGGCATATGTGAATTCACTCATTTTAACTGAAATGAGTGAATTCACACGTACCAGAATAAGGCCGTTCTGCTGTTAATGAATGTGTTTTTTAGGGTGTTTTCTTTACCATATCCAGCAGTCGGTATAGCGGCTTGCTACAGGCTGGACGGTCCACGGATCGAATCTCGGTGGAGGCGAAACTTTCCGCAACCGTCCAGGCCGGACATGTGGCCAACCCAGCCACTTGTACAAGAGATACGGGGGCTCTTTCCTGGGGTAAAGCGGCCAGAGCATGGAGTCAACCACTCAATCCCAACTAGCGCCGAGGCTAAAGAAAAGGTAGAGCTATAATATTACCCCCCTTTGGGCCTTCATGGCCTGTTCTATGATGAAGTTTTTCTTTATCTTTAGGTTTGTTCACTCAATGTAAGGAAAGTCATAAACAATTTATTATAATTCTCTCAGAAGTAGGCCTACATTTTGTCTTGTCTGATAAATAACTATTACAACGCGTCCAGTTACCATTTCGGTCAATGTTAGGCTTGCTCTCAAAACGTACACAACAAAGAGCATTATTTCCCTCCAGTGACTGCTTGCTGGAAAGTTGTCAGCCCACAAATATCAGGCGTGTAATTGTAAAGACGATGGTGAAAATTTAATTATATCCATTCTTCGCCTGCTATATGATTGCTTTCCGGAACAATACCACAATACTTTAAAAAATAAAAATAATATTCGCCCTAGAACAGGCCACGAATGCTCAGAGTGGAGTAGAGCTATAGCTCTACTCTTTCTTTAACCTCGGCGCTAGATGGGGTGGGTGGTCAACGACACGCTCCGGCCGCTTTACCTCCGGGAAAGAGAACGGGTACCCACTGTATAGGAGGCTGGGTGGGCTACAGCGCCGGTCTGGACGGATGCGGGAAATCTCGCTCCTACCGGGATTCGATCCCCGAACCTTCAGACCGTACCAAGTCGCTATACCGACTGCGCTATCCCGGTCCATCCACAATACATTAAAGCGACCACTGGCCACTAGGACCAAGAACGGCAAATTGTACAGCACTCTTCTTCAAGCGCGACATTATGGCCATTCGCTGAGTCAGTCTAGTGGGATTTAGAGCCATAACTCTCTACATTGCTTCTCAACGGGTCTTTTTTGTTGTTGTGTGTGTTAAGTGCGGTCCGCGATTGTGTAATGGATTGTTTGAAAGAAGTATATTTGTTTGTTTTTGGCGTGACAGCCCCCAGTGGGCCAGGGCCTCCTCATTCACGAGCTTTCTAGATCACACACAACGACGCACCACAGTCGGTAGGACTCCTCTGGACGTGTTATCAGCTCGTCGCAGTGACATCTACCTGACAACAGACAAAATCCATGCCACCGGTGCGATTAGGACCCACAATCTCAGTAGGTGAGCGGCCGTAAACCTCCGCCTTAGACCGCGCGGCCAGTGGGACCGGCGCGTAAATTTTGCCTCACACTCAGGTTGACTGCTTGAATTAAAAAACGGAAAATAAATGTACTCAAACACCGTGCAACAGTGGCAAATTGCTTTAATAGCCGTGCCGGTTACTAGTACGAGCCCTGAAGCCGACAGAAAAGTTAGATAGACTTACGCTCCAATATTAAGCAAAATTTATCCGCTCAATGACCTAATTAATTTATGAAAGTCAACGAGTTTTTGGAGAGTACCACGATGTGACTGAGTGACAGTCTAGTTTGGGATAAAGGAATGCAGCTTTAAATTTACTGCACAATTAATCATGCGATGGGGAACAAAATAAAATTTATTGTGCGTTGTTCGGTGTGCTGCTCCATTACCAAGTTTCTCTGAAGTAGGTTACGTTTAGTTGTCCTGATATTAAAAGAAGCGGGCAGACGCACAACATGGCTTCATCTTTACCGGTCAACTCTATGTACCCTGGTCCTTAGAACCACGCAGAGCCAAAATGACGTTAGCTGTGCTCTCGCGATGATTGCGGTCCGCGAAACAGGGTCACTTTCGGCCCCAAGGTTCCTGATTCCTGGTGCCCTTACTGATCTGGTTCTTTAAATATAGGTCTATATACCCTCACTGCCAGCTGCCCTGCACCCAAACTACTAAATGTTATTTTATGTAGGTTTCACGACTTGAAAATTTGCATTGCTTTACCCTGTTGTATGTACTAAATCTCTATGCGTGTATCGCAGACTCGTTAGATGCCACTCTATGTACATTTTTTGCACATACATATGTACAAATATGTACATATACATATATGTGTGTGTGTGTGTGTGTGCGTGTGTGTGTGTACTGGCTTCGCAATCCAGATGACCGTAATATCTATACTGACCTCCGTGCAAACCTCAGATTTCATAAGGAGCTTTGCAGGAAGGTATATGACAGGACTAACTCCCTCATCTTAATTGCCTTATGTCAATTAGACCTATCTCTTGAGGTCATACGTAATTAGAAACCAATATGTCCGAGGATTAGAAGCCGGCACAACGTGGCTGGTGTAGAGACTGAGCTATGGGATGGACTGTGTTGAGTTGTGTTCAGGTCACTGGAGGCATGTGAGATTTTTATCTCTTCCGAAACGTCCAGCCCGGCTCTACTTCCCACCCAGCCTCCTAGTCAGTGTGTATAGGGGACTATTTCCTAAGAGATTAAGCTGTCAGGATGTAAAGCTGACCACTCATCTCAATTTAGTGTTGAGGTAAAGAGTGATTCTTCTACTCCCGGCATTCAGCGTCCACAGGGACAATTTCAATGTTTACTTTAAAGAGGATTGATGAAGATCATTATTTCTATTTTATAGGCATCGTCTGTAAATCTACTTCTTTAATGAAACAATTCCCATGTGTCGAGTATTATCCAAAACACACTAACAGATAAGCGAATTCCAAATGTACGCATCATAATTCCGCTCTAACATCGATAGAAGTACGCCGGATCTGTCTTCCCTGACATTTGATGATATGCATAACTTGCAAGATTTACGGCTGTTTGATATTGCATTTTGCTGTAATCTGAAACACCTGAGATACACGTATTACTGCAGGCGATGTCTTTCTTAACTAACTTAATGAACCAAGGTCTTTTTGATAAGCAGATCCCGCCCTACGCGCAATCCGATGCGTCATTGTCGTGTAGACTTTCTTCTGACGGCGAGAGCAGTAAACTGGGATTCCTGTGCTGAGCTGTGTGTTTAGTTTTGGATATGAATCTATACTTAGTGGAACAATCAAGCAAGCAGACATATAATTAAGGGCTGAGATTTGCGTCCTTTGACCCGTTTACCCAGACCTGTATGCCAAAAAATCTCTGGGCCATGACACAGATACCTTAGGCTATGGTTACATGGAAGAGCGAGCGTAAAAAAGAAAGATACATCACCCGTTTTCTTATGCAGGTGGCCATAATGACTAGAGTGCATGCTGAGCGTGTCAGTGACATCTCTAGAAGGTAGCATCTATTCTGTTTCCCGCATTTCTCTGGACGTTGATGACACGATAACGGCTATGCGCATGCACGGGGCAGTAAAGAACCACAAGGCACGACATTCTGGCTGTTGGACAACATTGCGTTCAGTGCACGACTTGGCAGTTTTGGGACTGTAACGGCATCATAAAAAGAAGTTTTGATTTCCGAAGCTCATGCCAAACATGCTCTATGGCGAGAAGAACAGGCAAATTATTAAGAAGAATAATATTACCGAAAAACTGTGAAGGTAGCCACAGCATGTAATACGACGAATAAGAAGTTATATTAAAAAATGAAAACGAATGGCATGGTGTTTATTTGCTCACTTTACAGGTACAATCTTCTCTTGCACTTTGTCCATCGTGTAATAGATAAATAAACACTACGACACTACGTTTCATTCATTTCTTCCGTCTCCAGACAATAAGCACCTAGTCTATTGGACCCCTTAGATCAAGCTATTCTCAGCCACCGCGTACAAACCAAGCCAGAGTGTTAACTTGGGGCGGAGACTTGGCGCGAAGCGCAAGTCGACGTCCTCCTGTCTGTTAGCCATATCTGCGTTTAACTGCATCGCTGGACACCTAAACTCTAACAGCGGAATATACTTACGCTGACGATTTTGAAATCAGGCTGAGGGTCTTGACTGATCATCCCAAAGACTAGGAGTCTTAGGTTGCTCAGTACTAAGTATGGGAAGGATAAACTTTGGTTGGTTGGCTGTCTGGGTTTTGAGCCCGGACTGGCTCTGTCGCAAACCGGAGGTATGCGACGTTTATCAGGCGCTTAGGTAAAGCCGCCGCGCCTGGGGGATGGGAATGCGGGCCGAGCCCCGACTTTGCATCGTATACCCTGGCATTTGCCTTACAACTGAGGAAAAATCACGGAAAAACCTCAGTCAGGGTAACCAAAGGGTACTCGGCTGATCAGCGCTGAACGCGATTCGTTTACTCGACTTGGCTATCGCGGGAGATGGCCTCAACTGGCCTGCTGGCCCCTGCCGCCCTTGGCTTTCGCGTCAGGCGACGGGGTCAACCCTCGGTCAGCGTAAGTATCTGCCGAGTTGTACTAGGGGATTCCCCATATCAGCTAACTTTGAGACAAAGCTCTCAGTCAGGGCTCTGATGTGGTCGGCAAACTGCGTATGGCTGAAGCACTCAGAAGTATAGACAAGCTGAGAACAGAACTCGCCACGGGCTATAACAGGAAAAAGCTGCAGAAAAATTAAAGCACAACCACGAGAATCAAAGAAAAGCGCCTCAAACACACCATCAATTTAAACCTTCGAAACCATAATAAGACCTATAAATACAAACTGATCAACCAGTGACACATCAAACAGAACCATAACGGCAGCATCGAAGAACCAAACACCACTAACACCAACTGTGGAGAAGCTGCGAATTTTCAACGGATCAAAAGATATTACTAAGACAGTTCATTCCTAATCAAAGGGTGCCAGATGGGAGAAATTTCGACGCTGGGTCGGCTAACAGGATTTTGTAGACATGCCATGTATACCGCTTCCTTATACTTCCTGTACACTAGATTATTTTCAGTCTCCAAAATCTTCGCTTCTTCCCTCAGTACACGGTCATCTCTTCTAACGAATGCTGTACTAGTCTGGATCTTTCCAAGTGATCTACTTCCCAGTTTCGCCTGTGTTCCCCGAGACTCACGGCCCACGGTCTGCCTGTTTCCCCAGTTTATCTCCTGCCACATTCCCAGGGAACACTCAGATACAAACCGCAGCTTTATGTGGAGCTCTTATAGGTCTGGTTTTCATACGTGACTTTCTCAGGGTCTGGTTCGTTTTAAAAACAATTTTAATATTAAATCTGTTCGCTATACATGTGCACACCTCTTATACAAGGTACAGATATAGAACAGCGTGGCTGCACCACCTTCCTCAGAAGAACATTTCTCTTTATTTTTTCTGCAGTATTTTTCTGGTGTATCCCAAGGATCAATTCTGTTCTCAGAAGCTTATCTACATTTGTGCGTGCTCCAGTGGTACTCAGTGACTGAGAATAGTGATATAAGGGGTCCAAAAGATTAGGTGCTTCTTGCCTGAAGACGAAAACACAGCCGGCTTTCCGAAACGTAGTGTTTTAATTTTTACATATGTGTTACAAGATGGATGAAATCAAAGAGAAGAAGACTGTATCTGTGTGTTATACACCATCGTCGAAACCTTATAGTGTCGAATTACTCACTTTAGGTTGTTACAGAAATAACTTTGTGTTGCTAAATACATGTAATAAAGTATGATTATTATTTCAAGCAGTAAAGCTAAAATGAGTGAAAGTCCTTGAAGGGCACTCACAGAAACGAAGTTAATAAGATTCCACCTTCCATGTCTGGATGCATTGAGGCCACAGAGAAGCCAAACTAGCAACATGTTTAATTCGTCATTCGTGAATGATGTTTCCCGAGTAATAAGATAGGCACTTTAGGAAGTGGCACTCCCATGGTACCATCCGAAAGCAAGGTCGAGGTCGAAGACAGTGGTGATGTAGACAGCGAATTAAGCATCACCAGTGATGACTCTGAAGTGTCGCAGCCATCACCAAGCACATCGCCGGAGACCCAGTGGCATAACTCTCTGAGGTTCCTAGCGAGTAGCAAGTTGCCAGCCGTGTCAAGCAGGCTTATAAGTCGATTTGACGAAGGGGGCGTGGAATTCTTCCCTGGTTTCAGGATGGAGATCAAACAACCGTGTTTCCATGCGGATTCGATTTACTGCATGTGGAAGACGGCCTTAAACACTTTGTTCAGAGAAGTTTAAATCTCGCTTGAGAAGATGTTCCAGAACATTATTCCGTATACGGTGATTTGAATTTTGAAACCACTAGTATTTAAAGTTTTATTGCATTTCCACTGTACGACTAGTCAGCTATCCAGTCACACCAAATTACACAAAACTGCTTTCTTTTAGTGATAAAATAGTTTGCGTATATATATATATATATATATATCCCTTTAAGACCGACATTCATCTAAACTATTATAAAAATCGTGTCCCTCCTTACCAACTACGTTTCAGAGACCAACAAATTAGGGTCCATCTGAGAAATAATCGCAGGTACTCTGAGAATAATATGAAATGCAAAAGAACGCTGGGTAGGCAGATGCAGCGTTACGCCAGGTGGTATTCAGAATACTGACCGCTAAGGTCCTTTTGAAGGTAGGCGGCTAAGACAGCTCCCGAATTCGGTTTCAAATTTCAGCCCGGCAACCAGCTATTACGGAGGATTTCCGTGGCAACATTCCGCCCCTACTGACTGCTGTCACAAGAAGCAAACGTTCCACTCTAAATTCTCCATGTATGATCTTGCACGGCTTTAGTGCATCTGGCGTCTCCAACAGCATAGTAATCAGAGTGACCTTGAGTGGCGTGGTCGTTGAAGCGGAGAAAGTGAACTTTCATCTGATTTCCTATTTTTAACGTGAGTTTCCAATGGAGTTGGTTTTTATACCAAAGATCCGGCACTCCCATAGAGCAGTTCCTTGAAAAGGAAACATTTTCTCACATAATGAACATTTTCCTGCCATTGTCTTCATGACTCCGCTCAAAGAGCCCAACAAGTGGTTGTACTCCATAAAACCACATTTTGTTTTCTTATGACCAATTTTAATATTATCCTCCCAGTTTCACTCCTTTTCAAAGACATGCTTTCCCTTCAGTTTTCTGACAAAAATTATGAATAGGCTACATTTGTCACCTCCTCCACGTATGCAACACGTCCTGCCTACAGCAACGTCCTTGATTTCATAATAAGATGCAATCCAAAAACCTCCTTACTTGTGGAACAGATTCATTTGGGAATCGAATTTGTTACATCAGTTTTGTATAAATCTCTAACAAACGCAGACTTTTAATTTCTTATCATTTGCATCCACGATGCCACTTGCCACTTCTGTATTTGCGTTTATCATTGCACCAAATACAACAAACTTTACACATATCAAACTCGGCGCGTGTTGCAGGCAGTGAGACGAGAGATCGGCGGTCGGACTGTAATCACTTTAAAAATATACGTAGAAATGTAATACTAAACCAACATCACGATGCCATAATTAATCTAAACATTAGTTGGATCCAAACCTAAATAAAGATTCCACTTTACGTTATCCATTCGGGTTCTCTATTGATATTTAACCTCTAAGCAAAATATTTGCAAGAAACTGGCATCTTTCGTTTTGTGCTTAGCTTATTAATATTATGTTTAAAATTTGTACTCATGGTACTCTTATTTTGATGACGAATTTTGCCCATTCATTCTGATATTTCGGGCCTCTTTTTTTTCATTTCGTGAGCGAAAACAACTGTTTACACAGATATGTGTCGTCAAACATCACACGTATTTATCGAAAAAAAATTTAATAACGTTTGGAAATAAAACAACAAGATGTTAATTACGTATCACAGGCAATTCGGCAGAAATGGCTAAGAATTATATGGGCGTCCTTAAATAGTCAAGTACCTGGAACTCCGAGACGTATTCATCAAAATTCTTCCGAATAATTATTTTCGTCAGAACATGACCATAACTTGAAACAGACGTCATTATAAACATAGCGCGTCTCTTACCTTCCTTGAAAAATGTTTTTCGGTGTGTCTGGATAACACCGTGATACAACATGATTTATTATTACATCATTCGACAGTTTTGCTTGTGTGCGTATAATTCTGTATAACATAACGTACAAAAAAACTGTAAGAAAAGCTAAAATTGTTGGACACTTTGCATACCCTTCTCCTCTTGCGATGCTTGCAACACACACGCGTGCAATTGGCGATTTGTGGCGCAACCGATACACATGAAGCAGACACTTTGGGACGCAAATCACACTATTTCTGAACCGCGGGACGAAGCTCGTAGGTCCCGATGAACACGGCCTTTGTACTACTAGCAGTTTTATCCACAAAAGATATTATCATAGATAAATTAAGCGACAGTTTGAAACGGTTCAATCTTCGGCCCTGTCTAAATATTCTCAAATACAAAACAATATATGCCGTATAATTCGAAAGTTTTTAGCAAAATAATGAACTTCTTGGTCAGCGACCCGCACTCATTGGAAACCAGCTAAACCTCTGTGACTGTATAATAATGAAAATGATGATAATACAAATAATAATAGTAATATAAACCTGTATTACTATGGGCGACTGGAACCATTTCAAAGTCACTCAGACAGTATCTGAGCAACATACCAGGAAAGCACGAAATTAAGGAACTGCAAAAACCGGTCATATTGGGCACTGCGCACATACTGCGGAAAGTACAAAACATATTTCACGGACAATGTAACATTACATGTAGCACAAATTGTAAATACAGAACAGCTGCAACACTATACACCGTAGAAACATGGTCAGTTTCAGGTATATAATTGTAAATACCCTGCATAAAGGTGATAACAAGGATAATAATAATAATATTTTGGCAGTTTTAGGCTTTAAAGTTTCGTTTCGGCAAATATTGTCAAAACGGTGACCTAAAATTAACGCTTACGGAGTCACCAATATAGCTGCATGAAGTGGAGAAAGAACAGAGTCGGTCAGCCAGTAACCTCAATAAAGGGCCTCATATGAACACCTTGTCCGTGTGCAATCTGCAAGAAGCACAGTTGCTAAAAACAACACAAATACATAGAACATCACACCCGGTCAAGTAAGGTAAAAAATATTGTGATATCTGCGAATGAGATATAAGTAATTTATTCCAAAATTTTTGTATGCGAATACACGGAGTACTTCGACATTTTAATACCTAGGCCATGGGCCAGAAACCGGAGAATTGGAACACGATTCCCGGCGGGGTACTGATTTTCTCTTCGCTGTCGGGTTCAGACCGGCTCAACAAACGCCCAGTCATCCTCCCATCCACTGAAAACATGATCAAAATGCGGCAGAGGCGTGAACTTGACACTCACCTCCATCTGGTATGGAAATTCAAGGAAAATCCTTGTACATTTTCATGGCACGGTGCTCAATTACAGTACACGTGACATCCAAACCTGGCTCGTGCAAATGGACAACTGAACTGAGAAACACAATACATAGCTGTACCTTAAGATCCTAACGGCTGGCATTCCGGAAGTTACACTAACGTTTTAGGGTGTCCTCAGTCTCTTTAGGAAAACGTCGGAGTAGTACATTACAACAAACAATAACCTAAGTTTCTTTCCGTCCAACGTTTCATCACGTTCAAGTTTGAGAATTCCACCAACTTTCTTGGATATCCCTGAATATTTCCGTATACTACTCACTATGCAGGCAGACACAATGTATGACAGAAAAAGTTGTGAAATGCCCATTTTGCAGGTATTTCTGTCAGCATGTTTTAAAGTGACACTGCAGCGTAAGGCATTCTAGTTGCGCACAATGACGTCGGACACAAACGCACACAAAAAGTTTGTTTTGTTGATCGTGCATCTCGTTATAATCTTCACAAATAACCAACTTGACGCACATTTCTTTTTCATTTATGTTTATTTCTATTCTCTACATGTTTCGGACAGCTATAGTGTCCATCATCAGGAGATTTAATTGTATCAATACGACATCTGGTATATGTCACTCTGTGTAGATGACCTTCTGGTATGCGATGCATACCAGAAGGTCATCTACACAGAGTGCCATATACCAGATGTCGTATTGATACAATTAATTCTCCTGATGATGGACACTATAGCTGTCCGAAACATGTAGAGAATAGAAATAAACATACATGAAAAAGAAATGTGCGTCAAGTTGGTTATTTACAAAGCTCACACAAAAAGAAACGGGCAGCTCAGCGAGGTGGAAGATTTTATTCGATGAGAGGAACAAAAGCTACAGTGGTTAAAGTTCAGCGGCTGAAGGAAAATGCTAGCGGGAAGCTGCTAGTCCCATCAAGGGCAGTGTGTTTGTGTCTCTTCATCTCAGAACGCAGCACTGCTGTCAGCAGCACTTTTAAGTAGAGCACAATACCTCTTCGGCTGTCGACTACCTTCGCAGTATATAGACGCAGTATAAAACAAAAAGTGAGTCAAATCTGGCTTATCACGTCTGTGACTATGAATATTATTGTCTTCTAGGATGTGATACTTCGATTAGTAAAAATTTGCCGGCGTTTCAGAAAAATTGTCTCTGTCGGTCTACGTGGTAAAACAGTAATAATGAAAATTATTCTTCCAGCCTGAAGATGGAGGCAGTGGTTTTGTAGAAAGCTTTCCTAAAAACATACCGGAATACGTCATATCCCAAACGACAGTAATCTTCACAGGAAAACGATTATCTGATTTCAGATCATGCAAGAGACTGATTATTCAGAAAATAATTTCCCACAGTTAATCATAAAGTCCCTCGCCCTTTACACAATGCGAAGTTCCGGTGCCATTAAACAGCCGAATTAAATCAATCCACACTCTCTACCTTATTTCTTGAATGGACTTTTTAACAGTAGGCCCCCATCCACGCCTATAACGTACAAGCGTTTCTTTCGTTTAGGCTCTCCAGTTGAATGTCGAATACCAAGGCGACAGGCGACATATTCCTTTATAGGTTCCAAACGTTTGTAACGATCTTGTTTCCATTTTGACGTTTCAACGCAAATGTACTCAACTTCTTGGCAAAATGTATATTTAAATTCCATCTGTTCAGTGTAACCTCGTCACCCCAACTTCGTTCTCCTGAAAACTTATCCTCACAGCAACCATTAACACGATTCGTCATATACAAATTCCCATTTTAACACAAGCATAATTCGGTGCGCATTCTGAAGCAAAATAAGTCAAGAAATATACGCATGGCGTAAAAATCTCAGCATAATCACTCATTTTTTTGCATTACCTCGAATGCCGTAAGACTTATGGAGATTGGCGGGGGGGGGGGGTTATGGTAATATATGGGGGACAGGAGGGGTGCATGCAGAATTTTGGGGGGGAGACGTGAGGGAAAGAGCTCACTTGAAAAAACAAGGGGAAAAAAGAAGGGTAAAATTAAAAAGCATTTTCAA